>Ga0182021_10000041_pt1 | contig 106802 bp, 103 predicted proteins | sample 612E3MmetaG_FD_120493 | JGI IMG/M metagenome (GOLD analysis project Ga0182021, IMG submission 120493) | Permafrost microbial communities from Stordalen Mire, Sweden - 612E3M metaG (Illumina Assembly) | ecosystem: Environmental > Terrestrial > Soil > Wetlands > Permafrost | place: Sweden... | reverse complement strand
GGTATTAGCGTGTCAGCCTGTATGCCAATCTCCCCCTCGGATGCTATGATCTTGCCCTGGGGTAGCTTCTTGCCGGACAGCTTCTTCGTAAGTATGCCCACCTCGTCCGCCCTGACGAGTGCGAAGCCGGGTAGGATGAGTATGAGCAGTAGCACCAATAGGACTATCGCTAACGCGAGTGTGATGGCTAGCGAAGCGCCTGCCAGATCGATTGCTGCAATTTCTTCATTCCCTCCTTCTCGGATCCTACTTTGACTTCCTGCGGTAAAAGAACATTCATCGTAGACTATATATTGTCAATAAGTCGGCGTTTTCTAATTCAGTTTAAATTCTCGCCCCCGTTTTCCAGTGAGGGATAGAGTTGCGCCTCGGTTTCGTGGTAAACCCCGTTGCGGGGATGGGGGGGAGAGTCGGTTTGAAGGGCAGCGACGGGGCCGAGACGCTCAGGAGGGCAAAGGAGTTGGGTGCGACGGAGTCGTCCCCCGAGAGGGCTACCGAGGCGCTCAGACACCTGGCCTCCCTGAGGGGAGAACTGGAGATCCTCACCTACCCAGGGGAGATGGGGGAGTATGAGGCCCGTTTAGCGGGATTCGAGCCAAAAGTTTTAGGAAAGATCAAAGAGGGTGCGACGACCTCGGCCGACACGAAGGCGGCAGCCTCCGAGATGGTCAACCTCGGCGTTGACCTGATCCTTTTCGCAGGAGGCGACGGGACAGCCCGGGACATCTTCGAAGCCATCGCCGGGAAGCTACCGGTCCTCGGCATCCCTACAGGGGTGAAGATACACTCAGGCGTCTTCGCCGTCTCACCTGCAGCCGCGGGTGAACTCACCGCCAAGTACCTAAGAGGTGAGGTCAAATCGGTCCAGGAGTCCGAGGTCATGGACATCGACGAGGAGGCGTTCCGCGAGAACAGGCTCAGCACCCGCCTCTACGGGTACCTACGCGTCCCCCGGGAGGAGTCCTACATGCAAGGTAGCAAGGAGGCGAGCCCAGTCCAGGAGGACGAGAACCTCAAGGCGATAGCCGCGGACCTCTCCGACGAGATGGACCCCGAGACCCTATACGTCCTCGGCCCGGGTTCAACCATAAGCAGCGTAGCCGAGCACCTCGGGCTGACGAAGACGCTCCTCGGCGTCGACGTAGTCCAGGGGGGAAAAATAGTAGCTTCAGATTTGAACGAGGATCAGCTCCTGAAAATAGTCACTGGTAGGAAGGCGAAGATAATCGTGACCGTCATCGGGGGGCAGGGCTTCGTCTTCGGCCGGGGCAACCAGCAGATCAGCCCCAGGGTCATCCAGGCAGTAGGCAGAGAGAACATAGTCATAGCCGCGACCCCAGCGAAGCTGGCGACCCTCCACGGGAAGCCTCTCCTCGTCGACACGGGGGACGCCGCACTCGACAACGAGTTGACCGGCTACACACGCGTCGTCACAGATTACGGGAGGCGCGTAGTCTACAGGATAAAAGCGGGTTAACACCCGAAGATGTCAAACCCAGGATCGTAACGCGCGTAATATTTGGCACCGTAAGTGGCTACTTGGAGCTGTAGGGGCCTAAGAACTCCTCCTGAAGGATGTTCCCCCCGTCTATCACTATCTCGGATCCCGTTAGGTAGCTCGACTCGTCGCTGGCGAGGAAGAGGACTAGGTTGCCCACGTCCTCGGGGCTCCCCTGCCTGCACATTGGTATCTTTCTCCCAAACTCCCTCATCGCCGCCTCTGCATTCACACCGTTAGTGCTCCCCCTTATCCCGAAGGCGCTCGGGCTGTATACGTAGCCGGGGAGGATGCAGTTCACGTTGATCATGTACTGCGCCGTCTCTAGGGCGAGGGCCTTCGTGAACCCTATGACTGCAGCCTTCGATGAGCCGTACGCGGTCTGCCCACCAGCTGGTGTCCCGACCATCGGACCCGTCACGCTGCTCATGTTCACGATCTTACCGTAGCGCCTCTCCATCATCCCTGGTAGCACCGCCTTCGCGCAGCGGAACATACCGAAGACGTTTATCTCGAAGAGGCGGTGGAGGAACTCCTCATCCATCTCGACGAGCTTGCGCCGCGGGTATATGCCAGCGTTGTTGACGAGGATGTCGACGCGCCCATGATCCTTTGCGACTTTGGTGAACGCCTGCTCGACGTCCGCCGTCTTGGTCACGTCTATCCTGTAGGCGCTCGCCTTCCCACTATCTTTACGGATCGCCTCCGCTGTTTGCTCGACGCTCTCCTGAACGTCGGCGAGACATACCATTGCACCATGGGACGCCAGCACCCTTGCTATCCCCGCACCTATCCCTTGGGCAGCGCCAGTGACGACCGCGACCTTGCCCTCAAGCCTCTTCATTTCATCTTCCTCCGGTACGCCCTCCAGCTCATCGCCCACCTCTTCGGGTCGTCGAAAGGCGCCGAGTCGACAGTGTGTATCGACGAGTTATGGGGGGCCTTCTTCAGAATCTCAGGGTCCGCGTACGCCTCCTCGCAGACCTTCTTCAGTACGGCGACCCAGTAGTCGATGTCGGCCTTGCTGTAGGTCTCGCATGGCTCCGGAGTAAAGGGTTCCGCCACGATCCATGGGTGGTGGCTCGTGAAGTAGCTCTGTACGCCGTAGTCGACGACCCGCTTGTTCACCTCGTTGATACCGCAGCCCGTATCAGCCTTCAGCTTCTCGAGGCTCCACCGTACCTGGTCGAGGCGCCTCCCGCCATAGGGCTTGGTGACGCCTGGGACCTCCTTCATCTTCTCGCTCAGGTACTGGTTGTTCAGCATGCTGATCTCCGCAGCCTCCCTGATACCATCTGCCCCCATGGCGACGGTCCAAGCGTAGGCGCGAACAACTACCTGTAGGTTGCCAAGGAAGTCCCTCACACGGCCGATGCTATGTGGGCGGTCGTATTCGAGGTGGTATTTCTCCCTCCTCTTCACGATGACGGGGATGGGGAGGTACTTCGCCAGCTCCTCCGTGACACCGACTGCGCCTGACCCGGGGCCGCTGCTCCCGTGAGGGCTCCCGAAGGTCTTGTGGAGGTTAAAGAAGCTCATGTCGAACCCCGCGTCCCGAGCCCTCGTGACCCCCATGACGCCGTTGAGGTTTGCCTGATCGTAAGCGCAGAGTCCACCCGCTTCATGCACTATCCTCGTCCACTCGTCTATATTCGGGTTGAAGATGCCCGTGTCCTCCGGATTTGTGACGAAGATACCCGCCGTGTGCTTAGACACCGCAGCCTTTAGCGCCTCGACGCTCGGGTAGCCCGTCTCGTCGTCGGGGTAGAGGGTCACAACCTTGAAGCCCGCTGTCGCTGGGCACGCCGCGTCGCATGGGTGGCTGAAGACGGTCGTGATGATCTCGTCGCGCTGCGCCAACTCCCCCGTCTCCTCGTGGTACTTGCGCATGATGACTGCATTGTTGAAGGCGCCCGCGGAGCCACCCGGGGGCTGGAAGGTGAAGGCGTCCATCCCGCTTATCTCTCGGAGATAGACGTCTCCGAAGCGCCACGCAACCTCGAGGAGACCCTGCATCGTCTCCTCGGGCTGGTCCGGGTGGATGCCCGCCACCATCCCTGATAGCTCCTCGTTGACCTTTGGGCTATACTTCATCGTGCATGTCCCGACGCCGAGGTCAATCTCTAACTCCATACCGAGCGTCATCTGGCTCAGCCGAAGCCAGTGGCGCAGGGCCTGGGGCTGGCTTATCTCTGGAAGGTTTGGAGGTGTCATACGCCTCATGCCCTTTGGTATGAGGGCGTCAGCCTTGCCGACCGCCTTCTGTATTTCCTTCTCTACGCTAGGCAGGATTACACCTCGCTCACCCCTGGCACCAAGCTCGTGTATGAGCGGCTCGCTCCAAACGGAGGCGTGGTACGGGCGAACCTTGACATCTGTCATCGCAGAATCGCCTCCAGCTCCTCGGCGAACCTATCTATGTCCGCCTTGCCGTGGACCTCGGTTACGCATGTGAGGGCGGACTGGCCCAGCTCTGGGAACTCTCCCGAGATATCCTTACCCCCGAAAATTCCCTTCCTCAGCAACGCCTTATTGGCTTGTACCACCTTCTTTCCCGTTGCGTCGATGCAGAGGGGGAACTCGGTGAAGAATTCGGGGAACCTGACCGCGACGCCCTTGATCTCCGACAGCTTCGCCGCGGCATAGTGGCTTTTCTGCAGTATAGCCTCGCCCACGTCCCTCATGCCCTGGGGGCCGAGGAGGCTCAGGTAGACGGCGGCGATTATGCCGTGGAGGGCCGTCGTGGTGCCTACCCAGTCCTTCGCCTTCTCACGAGCCATGTAGCTCGTCCGATCGTAGGCAGCCTGGCCGAAGCCGCGTTCCCCCTCCTCAACGGTGTCGGTTACGCTGATGAGGCGCAGCGGGTACTCGGCAACATACCTCTCTTCATCCCTGCTTGCTATGAAGCCCGCGAGGCCGCCGCCCGCTGTCATGTGGACGCCGAGGGGTTGCAATTCGCCGCATACGATGTCAGCACCATAGTCGCTCGGTGGCGAGAGGACGCCGAGACTGATAGGATCGACACCGACTACCACCTCCGCGCCAGCCTTATGCGCTATCTCGGCTATCTCATCACCCTGATCCTCGATTGCGCCGAGGTAGCATGGGTTCTCGAAGTATACGCAGGCAGTCGATTCACTGATCTTTCTCTTGAGATCCTTGAGGTCGAGGGAGCCGGTTTCCTTATCGTACGCTATCTTCGTGATCTTGAGTGCCCCCGGCATCTCGGTCGGGTTGCCGAAATTGGTCATGACAGCCAGGCGTGCGGGACTCATGCCCGCCGGGACGATTATCTCCCTCCTCCCTTTGAGGCGGGAAGCCATCCTCACAGCATTGCCCGCGGCGCTCCCCCAATCATAAGTGGGGATGCCGCTAACCTCCATGCCGACGAGCTCGCAGATGAGGCTCTGGAACTCCCAGTTCGCCTGGAACCTGCCGAGGTCACTGTAGTAGCCGCCAGCGTAGGCTGTGAGGAACTCGCCGCGGCGCGCGATCTCGTCGCAGACCTGCGGAATGAAGTGGTTCCAACAGCCCCCTCCGAGGAAGCTGAGTGTATCCTCGGTGGACCTGTCCTTGCTGAGGATGTCCGAGACGTGCCTCTTGAGGTCTTGCTCGGCGGGGAAGGCCTCGGGAAGGTTCAACCGCCTCTTCAAGAGGAGCCTCTCGGGAATCATCTCCGCGTAGAGCTGGTCAGTGCTCTCAGCGCCGACTGCTCTGAGCATCTCCGCCCTGACTTCGGGGACGGAGTTGGGTATGTATGGGTGCGGCTTCTTCGCCAAGGTCAATCTGGTTTCTATGGGAGCCCCTATGAGCTATATCCCTGACGGCTCACCACACATAGTATCAGTGCTATCTAGTCTACTTTGATAAGCTAATGACGGCCTCTAGGAGGTGCGCCTCGGCGCAGACAAACTCAACACCACCCTTTTCCTCTGTTTCCTCGGGCTTATCCTCCTCAACTCTGTGGACTCGGTAAATGTCGGTGCTACACATGGAGTATCGCAATCCGACCCTTCACCTGTGGGTTTAAGGGGATTAGGGAGCGATGAAAGGTATGGGAAATCCATATCGGTTACCTCTAAATACGGGCAGCAACCCCATGCCTGCATGGAATTTAGTCTATACATCAGACCGGTGGGCACGTACCCGGCCATGCTTGAGCTGTCGAGATATGCCGAGGAGCTCGGCCTATTCGGCGTCTTCATGAACGACCACATAGAGGGGCTGAGCGGGGACAGGAAGGAGTCTTACCTCGAAGCATTCACCGCCTTGGCGGGGATAGGCGTCGAGACGAGGAAGATCAGGGTCGGGCATATAACCCTCTTCAACAGCATGAGGAACCCCGCCCTCCTCGCGAAGATGATCACCACCCTGGACGTTATGACGGGTGGGCGCTACGAGACCATCCTCGGGGCAGGGTGGAATGAGCCCGAGTATCTAGGCTACGACCTCATGGGGGGAGGGGTGGGGATGCCGGAAGCCGGTGAGCGCGTCACCCGACTCAAGGAGGCGGCCCAGATCCTAAGGGGCATGTTCGACAACGAGGTCTTCAGCTTCGATGGCAAATACTGGAAGCTCAAGGAAGCCGTGAATGTGCCAGCTCCCGTGAAGAAGCCGATGAGGCTAAGCATCGGGGCCAGGCAGCCGAGGATGATAAGCATCGCTGCGAAGTACGCCGACGGCATGAACGGCAGCGGCAACATGAATGCCATCAAGGGCTACCTGAAAATCCTTGAGCCAGAGCTCGAGAAGAACGGACGGAAGATGAGGGAGTTTTACCTCCACGGCTTCACAACCATAACACCGACGAAGACGAATGCGGAGACGGAGACGCTCCTGAAGAAGATTGTGAAGGACAAGCCCGTCAAGGAGGTGGCAGACGACCTATTCGTCGGGACTCCAGACGTACTCGTCGAAAAGCTACGTATCTGCAGCGACCTTGGGCTTAAGATGATGATAGTTATCCCTAGGAGCAGCAAACTCGGCGAGATTAAGGAGACCTGCGCTATCCTTAGGGACGAGGTCTTCTGTCGACTCTAGCCACACGTGGCATAAGGTTCTAAATAAGCAGAAGAAGGGTTCAGTCCGATGTACGAGGGGAGTGGTTTACCTTCCACCTGCCGGTATGGGGTCAAACGACATGGGTGGTTGGTCGAATGGCTTCATCCTCATGCCGTCCTCGAGCCCCTTCACCCTATTCCTCAGGGTGACTTCCGTGGTGCCAGCAGCCTCAGCGACCTCCTTCTGCGTCCTCTTGTCCCTGTTCTTGACGCAGCTGAGGTAGAGGGCGGCCGCGGCTAGTCCCCTCGGGTCCTTCCCGGAGAGTTCCTGCCTCGCCTTCGCCTCCCTGAGTATATCTACGGCGACCTGCTCGGTCACCCTCTTCAGGTTGAGCTTGGAGGCGATTCCTGGGACGAACTTCTCCGACTCGTTCAGGGGCATCTTCAGCCCCAGGTCCTTGATGAGTAAGCGGTAGGTCCTCGCTACGTCGCCTACATCGCGTCGGCTCTCGGTGGCGATGGTCTTGAGGGGTCTGGGTATGCCCTGCATGCGGCACGTCGCGTAGATGCAGGCGGCGACGAAGGAGTCGATGCTCCTGCCCCTAATCATATCCCTGTTGAGGGCCTTCCTGTAGAGGGTCGCGGCGTGGTTCTTCGCGTTCTCAGGGAGGTGGATGGCTGTGGATAGCCTACTGAGCTCCGCCATAGCGATGCTCAGGTTACGGGCCTGAGTGTCGTTGACCTTCGACCTGTTATCGTACTTCTTCAGGCGGTACATCTTGTCGATCGCCTTCATGTTCAGGGGCTTACCAGTGCCGTCCCTGAGGCAGTTGAAGCTGGTCGACATACCCTGGTCCCAGAGGGAGGGCGTGAGAGCGTTGCCCGCCCTGGACCTACCGATCTCGGAGAACTCGAAGGCCCTCCACTCGGCACCCGAGTCGACGATGGAGTTTATTACGAGTCCGCAATCTCCGCAGACCTCCTCCCCGGCTTCCTGGTCCCTGATAATGTGAGATCCTTGACATTTCGGGCAAACGTGACTATATTCTTCTTCCATTTTCATTCTCTCTCCATTGTTTCAAACGTAGTCCTGAAGAAGCTCTGACGGGGCCTCCGACTCCAGTAGGCCTTCATCAACCTGCGGATCAGGGCGGGGTCTAAGGGTGACGAAAACCGAGCCACCCTTGTCAAGGTGGAGGAAGAACTCCTCGAAGTCGATCTCGCGCATCTTCCTGACCTCGACTTCCTCCTCGTTCTCACCCAGATAGTAGACGAGAAGTTGTGAGCCCTTCCACACGACCGTCGGCCACAGGCTATTCTTGCTCTTCATTATGAGCCTCTTCATGACACGCGCCTAGCTCTATGCTCAAGCGAGACATGGATAACTTTGGGTCTGTAACAGTAGAACGTACTTAGTGATTGTAACAAATGAACGAACAATTTAAATTATGCTCATCTGAGCTAAATCCATGGCAACCGAGAGGCTCGCCGCCAAGCTCAGGGGCTTTGGACTTGATAAGGAGGAGGCTGAAATCTACGTTTTCATCTCGGCTTCGGGTCCGACTCCCGCCAGGGTCGTGGCGAGAAGGTTCAGCCTCAATCGCATGAAGGCCTACAGGAGCCTCAAGGCCTTGGAGGAGAAAGAGTTCGTCCAGCGAGTCATGGGTAGGCCGGTCAAGTTCGTCGCAGCCCCTCTGAAGGTCGTCATCGACCGCCAGATGGGGAGCCTCCACCAGACACTCTCGGACCTCGAGGCAAATCAGGACGCATTCATCCGCGAGTGGGAGAACCTCGCGAGCGGCTACGATCAGCCCCCCGAGGAGCCAAAGTTCCGTATCTTCCAAGGTAGGCAGCAGGTCTTCGAGCTCCTCCTAGAGATGTATGACAGGACACATGACACGGTTAAGCTCGTCACAACAACGAGTGACCTCGCCCGCATCAGCCTCTGGGGGCTCGATGACAAGTTGAAGGCACTCAACAAACAGGGGAAGAAGATAAGGGTCCTCACCCAGATAGACTCGGAAAACTGGAAGGGGGTCGAGCCCTACATCGGCTTCACCGAGATACGCCACATCACCCTGAAGACGCCGATCAGGTTCGCCATCGTAGACGGCAGCGAGGCCCTCACAACCGTTGCCATGGACGACTCCATGAGCATGACGACGAGCGCGGACACGGGCCTCTGGACGGATGCGTCAAGCTACGTGGCGGCCCTCGGAATATTCTTCGATGCCCTCTGGAGCTTAGCACCGGACGCGGAGTCGGTGATTGAGTCGCTGAAGACGGGGGAGCCGACACCAGAGATCAGGACGTACACGACGCAGGAGGAGTACGCCTCCATCTTCAGGGGCATGATCGCTAAGGCCACGAGGAATGTGGACATCATCGCCAGGAACGCGACGACGCTCCCGACGCCGCTCTCGGATATCGAGGAGGTGGCTGGTAGAGGTGTCAACGTGAAGCTTCTAACCAGAACGGATGAAGAGACCCTCCCCGAGGTAAGCCGGATCGCCGACACGCCGATAGTAGTCTCTGAGAACGCCGCCGTCACCGACCTCGTCTTCCTCGCCGTCGACGATAGGGAGGTTCTCCTCAACGTGCCATACGCTGAGTCGCAGAAACGCACAATCTGGTCCAACATACCCGCCTACGTGGGTACGATGCTGCTGGTCTTCAAGGACTACTGGGAGCTGGGTAAGCCTCTGCAGGAGAGGCTGCGCCTTGCGGCCCAGCGGAGGAGGGCGGATCTTCTGTCCAAGAAGATCCGTGAGGGATTCGAAGGCGCAGGTTGGGCGGCGGAGACCCCCGGCGTCGTCGCAGGCACCTCGTCCAAGAATTATACCTTTGACGTCCTCGCAAGAGATCCTGGTAACGCCAATAACCGCCTCTGTATAGATGTGGTCGTGAATGAGTCGGTCTACAACAAGATCATCGAGAGGGGTAACATCGGCCCCGACCTGGTCGCCTCTAGGTACCTCATCGCCTCTCTGATGCCCTTCAAGACGGAGGAGTTGAGGCTCGCCGAGTTGTATCGTATCAGGATTATCCACTCGGACACGGAGGACGGGTTAGTCTCCTCCCTCGTCAAGCTAGTGCAGAGGTAGCCCCTACAAACCTTTTTATTTGCATCACTGTTTGGATAGCTTACATCCCGACTGGGAGGATGGAACATGGGGTATTGCTTTGTCGAGCCCCCTACCGCGGGGGAGATCTGAATGGGGAGTTGCATTCTTAGTCCCTAGATTCCCGTCCGAGATTAGTAATGGATCAAAAATTCAAGAAAACACCACTGGAGGATTCCATGCATGCCTGAGATGACCGGCGCTGAGGCATACGTCAAGGCGCTTGAGAAGGAGGGCGTCGAGTATATCTTCGGAATAACCGGCGCCGCTATTATACCGATCTGCGATGAGTTGCTGAAGTCGAAGATGCGCTACATTGGGGGGGTACACGAGCAGGGCTCGACCCACATGGCTGACGGCTACGCGCGCGTCTCCGGGAGACCCGGTGTAGTACAGGTGACGAGCGGCCCGGGGGCCACGAACATTGTTACCGGACTCGCCACGGCGCAACTCGACTCGTCGCCCGTCGTCGCCCTCACGGGGCAGGTCCCACTCAGCATGGTAGGTACCGACGCCTTCCAGGAGGTCGACATCATAGGCATCACCGCCTCCGTCACCAAGCACAACATACAGGTCATGGAAGCGGCTGAGATACCGCATGCCATCAAGTCGGCCTTCTACATCTCCTCAACAGGCAGGAAAGGCGCCGTCCTCGTGGACATCCCCAAGGATACCCAGACAGATAAGACAGAGATGACCTTCCCAGAAAGCGTGGAGTTCAGGGGCTACCACCCAAACACTGAGCCCAACCCCCAGGAGATGTACTGGGCCGCGACGCTCCTCACAAAGGCGCGTAGGCCCGTCATAATCGCCGGCGGAGGTGCAGTAGCGTCCGGTGCCACGATGGAGCTCGTGGAGCTGGCTGAGATGTTGCAAGCGCCAGTCGCCCACAGCCTGATGGGAAAGGGCGCTATTCCGAGCAACCACCCACTATGCTTAGGCCTGTGTGGTATGCACGGCCGCATCGAAGCAAATTACATTGTCCCCGAGGCCGATGTCTTGCTAGTCGTAGGGGCACGTTTCAGCGACCGTACCACCGGTGCACTGAGCGGCTTCGCCCCCAACGCCAGGATAATTCACATTGACGTCGATAGGAGCGAGATCGATAAGAACGTTGACAGCATCACCCGAATAGTCGGTGACGCGAAACTCGCCATCCGCGGGATAAGGGAGAAGATCGCCCAACAGAGGGCTACGGGACCAACCGATACCGCCTTAGTGAAGCGCATAGCCGAGCTCAGAGCACAGACCAATACGCTGAACACCGACTCACCGTTCTCGGGCCCACAGGTCATTAAGGCCATCAGGAGGGCGATGCCCCCCGAGAGCATCGTAGTCACAGACGTCGGGCAGCACCAGATGTGGGCCGCCCAGCACTACGATGTGCGCGGCCCCGGCGAGTTCTTCACGAGCGGAGGTCTGGGCACGATGGGCTGGGGTACGCCCGCAGCAATAGGCGCGAAGGCGGCGAGACCAGACCTCCCCGTTCTCAACATCTCAGGGGACGGTAGCTTCGCCATGACGGAGAACAACCTGGCCCTCGCCGTTGACGAGGGGTTCCCAGTAACAGTCGTGATCCTCAACAATGGCGTCCTCGGCATGGTCGCCCAGTGGCAGCGCTTATTCTACGACCGCAGGTACAGTACGGTCAAGAGGCCGAAGCACCCCGATTACGCCAAGCTCGCTGAGACCTATGGCGCGACGGGTGTGAAAGCGGAGTCGATAAAGGATATCGAGACCGCGATAAAGCGGAGCATCAAGGAGAAGCAGACTACCGTCATTGATGTTCCCATTGACCCCGAGGAGAATGTTTACCCTATGATCCCGCCGGGCATGGGTCTTAAAGACATTCTCCTAGGAGGCGTTTGACATGCCACTGCACACAGTAAGCTTCCTGGTCGAGAACAAGCCAGGGGTCCTCTTTAAGGTCTCCAATCTCTTCAGGCGCCGCGGCTACAACATAACTAGCCTGACCGTCGGTCCCATCGAGGGTAGCCCTCTGAGCAGGATGACCGTCGTCGTCGACGCCGAGAGCCGCGTCCTCAACCAGATTGTCGAGCAGCTAGACAAGATGGTGGACGTGGTCAAGGTGAAGCGCCTTGACCCTATCAGGACTCTGAGCAGGGAGCTGCTCCTGATAAAACTGAAGACGTCGGACCCGATGGCGAGGATCGAGGCTGTGAACACGGTTAATGCCTACCACGGCCTCATTCTCGACGTTGAGCCTGACATTCTGATCGCCGAGGTCACTGGACCCACCGACGAGATAGACGAGTTCCTGAAGAAGATCGCCCCAATCGGCATCGAGGAGATGAGCAGGACGGGGGCGGCTGCCATCGAGAGGGGAAACGTCAAACTCGCATAGGCTCCAATCGCTCAAGGTTAGGCAGTAATGGATCATTTGTCGCCTTAATCGTCAGTTCTTAATACATGTGGCGCAGTACTCACCCCCCATGTGCCAGCTTGTCGGGTACATCGGCGATAGGCCGATCGCCCCATTCATACTAAAGGCCTTAGAACTACAGGAGGCCTACTTAGGTGCGCACGCCACGGGCATGGGTGTAATAGACCTAAAAGGGAAGATACAGGTCCAGAAGGCGACGGGGCCAGTCGCCTCGGTGAAGAAGTCCACGAGCATCATGAAGCTCAAGGGGAACGTCGGCATTGGTCACAGCAGATACAGCCTCATCGCACGTGAGGACCCCCGCTGCGACATAGACTCCATGTGCCACCCCTTCACTAACGACTCCGGCGACATCGCTATGATGCACAACGGTGATATCGCCAACTTCAAGGAGCACTGGGACCGCCTCAAAACTAACCACAAATTCAAGGGTTACAACCCCGCCGTCGACTGGATAACGGACAGTGAGGTCGCAGTCCATATGATCGACGAGGAGGTCAAGAATGGTGCAGGTTTCGACGAGGCGCTACGCACTGTGATGCCAAAGTTCACCGGTCAGGTCCTGCTTTGCCTCATAAGCGAGAGTGAGCCCGACACTATCTGGCTCGCCAACAGATGGCAGCCCTGCTACCTCGGCATAGGAAAGGACGAGGCCATGTGGGTCAGCAGCAAAGTTGGCCTCGAGCCCGTCAGGGACGAGCTGAAGAAGATCTACTCGCCACCGAAGAACAGTCTCATCAAGCTCACACGGGGCAAAGCGGATGTTCAGGTGCTCGACCCCAACTACAAGGTCGCCGACCTAAAGCTGAATAAGAAGATACTGAAGGAGGGGATCCTGAGTATACTCGGGGTCTCGGACCTCGACTACCACCGCCTCTGGTACTCACTCGACAAGACCCATTTGGCTAAAGCCTACGGCATCGACCAGGAGGAGTGGAAGACCCTACGACGCGACTACGGCGTCAGCATAGTCAACCCCCTCATTGAGACCCTAGACGAGCTAATCGAGGCGGGAAAGGTTGAGAGGAGCATCGACTACCGCCGAGAGGGGTGCACCGCGAAGACGCCGCGCTTCCTCTTCAGCTTAGTTTAATTTTTTCCACATTTAATTACAAGAGTGGCGAGGGATTCATCGCCCGCCCCCAAAATGAAATAGGATCGGCTATTTTTAGCTAGATGGTCCCGTACTTGGCGTAAACGGCGCTGAGGGTTGAACCGGCCAGGAGCTCTTTCCGGGTTTTCTTCTCGCTGTTGACCCTTTCGAGGGCGTGCTCGATGGCCTCCTCGATCGCCGTGTCCGGGACGACGGTGACGCCGTCGACGTCGCCTACCACTAGATCGCCTTCCTCGACGTTGACGCCGCCGCACCTGATCCTGCACCCGTAGCCGATGGCGACGACCCTCCCCTTGCTGCTTATCGGGCGTACGCCAGCGGCGAACACGGGGAACTTCATCTCCTCGATCTGCCTGATATCCCTGGCGAGGCCATCGATGACAGCACCCAAAGCGCCTCTGCACCGGGCAGCAGTTGAGAGCAGCTCACCCCAGAGCGCGGCCGACGTTGAGCTGTTGGATGCGACCACCATCAGGTCGTCCTTCTTCAGGGCGTCTATGCCCTCTAGCTGGAGCTTGAAGGTTTCCTGCTCCGGCTCGTGGATATCCACCATCAGCATCGTGTGAGCTGTGCCTACGACGACGGCACCGGGGTACGCTGGGCGTATTCCCTGCGCCATGCACTGGCTCCTTATCCCCATTCCGTCGAGGACATCGCTAAGCAGACTTGAGTTGAGCTTCTCCCTGACTAGTTGCAGGTCTACCTTACCCTTCTTGACCAAATCAATCGATAGACAATGCCGCGCGGGGCTTTAACCCCTTTTAGGGTTTACCCAAATCCTTTTAGGAGGTTGGGTTACTTAGCACGGAGCTTAAAACCGGAGGACTGTTTGACCATGGCCGAAGTCCCCCTGCTGTTCTGGGTCCTATTCCACCTGATGATAATCGGCTTACTCGTCTACGATCTATTGCCTAAGAAGAAAGAGCCGACGCTTCGCAGGAACATCCTCTGGAGCGCACTGATGATCATCTTAGCCCTCTCGCTGGGTGGCTACGTCTACCTGAACTTCGGGCAGGAGGAGGGGATGAAGTACGTCACCGCGTACATCACGGAACTGGCCCTAAGCGTCGACAACCTCTTCGTCTTCATAGTAATATTCACCTACTTCGGTGTCCCCTTCGCTAGGCAGCATAAGGCTTTATTCTACGGGATTCTGGGGGCAATCGTCTTCAGGGCCGCCTTCATATTTGCAGGGGTCGCCCTGATCGAGAACTTCCATTGGGTAATCTACGTCTTCGGGGCGGTCCTCCTCTATTCAGCTTATAAGCTTCTGAAGGGCGGTGTTGAGGCGACGAAGCCGGGGGACAACGCCGTCGTCGGGTTCGCGAAGAGATTCCTACCCATATGTGAGGACTACGACGGTGACAAATTCATCACGAAGATCGACGGCGTCCTCAAGTGCACCCCACTCGTGATAGTTCTACTCGTCATCGAAACGACGGACATCATGTTCGCCCTCGACTCCGTACCCGCAGTGCTCACGATAACGGGGGAGTTCTTCACTGCCTACACGAGCAACATAATGGCGATCATCGGGCTGCGCGCCCTCTACTTCGTCGTGGCGCACGCTATGGGTGAGCTTAAGTACCTGAGCAAGGGCCTCGCCCTCGTGCTTGCCTACCTGGGCGTCAAAACCTTCGCCACGTTCTTTGGGATCGAGGTCCCGATGCTCTGGAACATGGGGATAGTGCTTGGCACAATCGGATTCTTCATCGTCCTCTCCCTCGCCTTCAGGGACAAGGAGGCTGCGGAGTAGTAGCAGGCGGTCAAAAGTCGGGTTATTATCTAATACCGTTTCTTACGACTGAGGGGGAGAGTATTATGGCGGGTTCGGAGGGATTCGGACCCTCGGCCAACGGCTTAAGAGGCCGCCGCTCTACCTTGCTGAGCTACGAACCCGGTCGCCAACACTCATGCAAGCGTCTAAATTTAAACGTTTCAGCTTAGAGGGCTAGTAAAATTGGGGAATGTTATTTGATCAGCTTGACCTTGGAGGGCTCCACGCCTTCGGCAACAAGCTGGGAGAGGGTCTTAGCCTCACCGCCCGCGGCCTTGATCTTCTCCTTAGCCTCTTCGCTGAAGGAGAAGGCCGCGACGGTCACGGGGTGCTCGAGTGTGCCGGATGCGAGGACCTTGCCGGGTACGGCAGCTATCTCACCCTCCTTGGTGAGCCTGTTTATGCTGCTCAGGTTGACGTCTACCCTGATCCTCTTCGGCTTGTCGAGCTCCTCGGCGAGAGCGCCCCAGATGGGCTGACCCGTTTTCTTCTTCGCCGTCTTTAGCTCCCTTATGGTTTTCTCAAGTTCACTGTTCATCATATGTTGGTTCACTTCCTGGTCCTGCTCCGCCTCCACCTTCCTCACCCTCTTCCTCCTCCTCGAACTCGCCGGAGCCGATGCTGTAGAGGCGACGACCCACCTCTGTGGGTGCCTCGAAGTCCTCTATATCCTCGTGTAGCTCACCAGCGTCTACTTTGCGCTTGAGCTCTTCGAGCTTTGCGTTGAGGATCTTCACCGCCTCGGTTACTATCTTCTCCGGTGGGAGTGCGCCTGTAGATTCTACCGTGAAGATGAACTCGTCCATCTTCATGTGGTCCCTGAGGGTGCCTTCCTTTAGGAGGCTAGCGCATATTGGGCTGCGGTTGAAGGCCTGGATGTCCACGACCTTTACTGAGTCCTTCCTTGATAGCACGACGCCTCTCGGCGCCTCCTCGAGGCACTTCGCCGCGGTCGCGGCGTCGGTCTTGAACTCTGCGACATTGTAGTAGATCGCCATCGCGACGGGGCTCCACTTCGTGTGGAAGCGCCCCTTCCCGAGCTGGGCGTACGCCTCGAGGCTTATCGACTGGCCTGCGGCCAGCTTCGCCAGGGGGATGTACGGGCTCACCGGGGTCACGGCGGGGTCTACCGGTTGTAGGTCGCCTGAGTAGACGGTCTTCTTCTCGTCCTCAGCCTTTACGCTGAGGCTGAGAGTCACGCGGCATTTGGGGCAACCAAGGTCTGCTTTGCAGTCGCACTCCGATGGCAACCTGTAGTGCTCCAGGTCGGTCTTGAGGGGTACAAGCCCGATACGGTGGGCTAGCACCTCATCTGGGACGACGCTGGTGTTGTCGTAATAGAAGATGTCCTCTATGGCCATGGTTGGGACTTCGCTGATCATGGTCCTGCGCAGTGCGTTAGCGAAGGCGCTGTCTATGCCGTCCGCGATGAAGCGGATAGTGTCCTCGTTTACGCTTAGCACCGTTACCTTCATTGCAGTATCACCAGCTTACGGCCTTCTGCCTCTCCTTCCTCCAGGCTTGCGTGTGCCATCGTGGGGGACGGGGGTGACCTCTTCGATGCGACCGATCCTAAAGCCGCTTCGGGCGAGGATACGGATCGCTGCCTGCGCGCCTGGGCCTGGGGTTTTTGACCCGCTGCCTCCGGGTGCGCGTACCTTGATATGTATGCCTGTGATGCCCTTGTCACGACCCCAGTCAGCTATCTGCTGTGCGGCCTTCATCGCGGCGTAGGGGCTCGGTTTGAGTCTGTCTGCCTTGACGAACATGCCGCCTGTGGCAAAGCCGAAGGTCTCGGCGCCTGTGAGGTCTGTCATGTGTATGATAGTGTTGTTAAAGCTGCTGAATACGTGGACTATCGCCCATTTGTCACCAGTTGGCGGAGGTGTCGTGACCGGGGTCGGCACCGGTGTCGCGTTCGGGCTCGGCGTCGGTGACGTGGTTTCGTTACTCAACTTTGTTTCCTCCTGCGATCTCGTTCACCATCATCTCCCTGCGGAGTGGGTGGTCCTTGTTGCTGAACGGGCTGACGTCTGTAAAGTCGATGGTCTTCTCGTCGTCTATCAGGACGTGGTAGCCCGGGACCCTGACCTCCTTACCGGAGATGCTGATATGGCCGTGTGAGATGAACTGTCTGGCTTGCCAGAGGCTCTTGACCATCCCCCTCCTAAAGATGAAGGTCTGTAGCCTGCGCTCCATGAGGTCCTCGATGCTCAAGGTGAGGATGTCGTCGAGTGTCCCGTTCTCCTGGACGAGCCCCATCTTGTGGAGCTTTCCAATCATCTCCTTCTCCTGCTTTTCGCGCTCAGTCGCCGTCTGGGCGAGTAGGCCACGGGCCCTACGGCGAAGATCACTGAGCTTCGTCCTCGCGCGCCAGAGCTCTCGCTTGTTGCGTAGCCCGTATGCGCCGAGGAGCTTCAGTTCTTCCATGAACATCTCCGTGTCGTATGGGACACGGGGAGTCGTGTACATCTTATGCTGTTTCTTTGGGTCTCCCATGCTCCTACTCCTCCTTCTTCGCTGCGGCCGGCTGCTGCAGCTGCTTCTTGGTGACGCCTACGCTGCGGCCCTTCCTCGCCGTGGTCTTCGTGTGCTGTCCACGGACCTTGATGCCCCTCGCGTGGCGTTCTCCCTTCCAGCTCCGGGTTTCCCTCATGAGCTCGAGTTCGTCCTTGGTCCTTATGTCCAAGTCGGAGGCGAGCAGGTGGTGGTCACCACCTGTTATGGGATCCTTCCTGTGATTGAGCATCCACTTGGGCAACCCCACCTTGACGGGGTCTTCAAGTGCGTCCTCCAGACGCTTTACCTCGGCGTCGGAGAGGCTCCCCAACCTGTGGGTCGGATCTACGCCAGCCGCCTTGGTCAAGGATAAGGCCATGCGAATGCCCATCCCCTTTATGTCAGAGATGGCGTACGGGACGGCCTTCGTACCATCGAGGTTCGACCCGTGCAGCCTTACTATATAGTTGAATTCCCTTGACACTGCGGAAATCTCCCGACAGTTTGTAACTGTTGAACATAAAAACGTTGCCTAAAATTGTCCCTTTGTATCTACGGGCGTGACCTACCGACTCGGTGCGTGATCGAGGCGGATTAAGTGGACAAAAAAAACGGGTGGTTGAGACGTTGCCTAGACGCCAGAGACGTTATGGCGAACCGTGACTGAATCGTTGCTCGTCTGGACTGTCACGGAAATCTTGGTTTGAGCGGAGTCGTAGCCTGCAGTCTGACCCGTCTTAGACGTTCTCGTGTCTCTTGAGTATGTGAAGTTGGGGATGCTGAAGGCCACGTCGCCGTTGCTTGTGGAGGCGTCGAGGCTGTACTCGGCCGTGGAGCCAACTGTCACGTCGGCGTTACCGTTGCTAGTCTGAAAGCTGTACGTCCCACTCATGATCAAAAGGACCTGGATGGTGAGTGGGCCGTTGCTTGTCTCAAGGTCGCAGTTCGTAACGTCGAGAGTGCCCGTGATGGCTCCGTTTAAGGTGCTACCCTTGAGGGTGTCTACTTCATGTAGTTAAGTCGAAAGGCCGTTGCTGGTGTGGATCGTAACGCTTCCGCCATTGACGTTGCTGACCGTAACAATTCCGTTGCTCGTGGTCAGGTCGAGCTCGAGCTTCGCGTTTGCTGAGAGCTTGATCTTAACTTTGATCTGGTAGGGGTTGTTGATGAGGATATGTGAGTTGTAGACGAGGGTGAAGCTCTGCTGGGAAGTCTCCACATTGGCGAGGTCCTTGCTGAGGTTGGCGAGGTTTTCATCCGCCTCCTTCTGTGTCGTACCACGCGTCATGATTGTCGAGACTATGCTGTATTTCTGCTGGTTCCAGGTAGGACTATTATCTCGTCGTTCATCGAGCCCAGCCTTAGGTAGACGGAGTCGGCCGTTGAAGCCCCAGTGTATGTCTTAACGTCCGTAGATGAGTAGGATAAGAAGCCCTTGTTGACCCCAATCACACCTGTGAAAAAGCTGATGCCCTGAGTGAGAAAGAGGGCGAAGATGAGGCTGCCCGCCAAGCCGCTTCCTGTGGAGGCCCAGTCCGGAGCTCACAGCCCTGATGATAGCTGACAACATAATGGCCGAGCCGAGGATGATCAGAACCCATGCGGCGCTATCTAAGGTCAGATTTAACTCCTGGAACAATAGGTAACTGAGCCCGAGGCCGAGCAGGAACCCGCCGAAGCAAATCGTTCCCTTGTAATCATGTCTATTTCGCCGCTGTTGAAACTCGTGGCGGGAGATAAAATATCTGAAGAATGGAGCCGGGGGTGTAAATCGAAGGGGGTTATGCGGCCTCTCGGACTCCCCTGTAGATTCCGGTTTAAAGGGGGAAGAATGAGGTGTTACCTCTTGGTTCTGGTCCAGTTACTCTAAGGGTTGCGTATCGGCTCGCCGTAGGTGATCAACGTGATGGTGCTCTTCACATTGTCGAGGCGCCGTATCCTGTTGAAGACGACTTCCTTCACTTTCTCCATAGTCTCGGCCTCAACCTCGACTATGATGTCGTAGATGCCATAGAGGCTGTATATGTTCTTGATCTCCTTGGCGCCCTTCATCGCCTGGATGACCTCTGGCTCCTTCCCTAACTCGGTGTTCAAAAGAACGTATGCCTTCAAGGTCCTTCGATAGGAGCTTATACTCTGTACTATTTCAATCTCGCCATGCCGTTCTGGGTTTTCGAACAACTGTTCGGTTCCTTAGGATTAAATCGATGCCTCGGGCACAATTATAATAGGTGTATGATGTGATGAGGAAAGGCCTCGCCAAACTAGTCATCGTGCTGGGGTCTATGTGCCTACCAGCCACCCTGATCTTCGCATGGCAGATGATGCAAACGCTCTAGGAAAGGTGTTTCCCACAAAATAGGGGAAGGGGGTAACCCATCAGAGCAGAAAAACGAGTCCGATGGTTAATAAAGACTCGAAAACGCCTCTATTAGTCTCCGATAATGTGCAAAAACGTGCTTTTAAGCCACATTAAGCAATGTCTTGCTTCGTTGCACGCTTCTCAAGCCCCTCATAGACTAGGGAAATGTCTTCATAGCTGAGCCTCGCGACCTTATCCTCCAGAATCGTTTCACTCAGGCCAAGTTCATCAACGGACTCCTTAGCAGTCCTCTTCGTCGATGGAAAGCCCATCGAAGAGGCCGCTATCATAGCCTCCCTAAGCGCGTTCCCCATCTTCTTGTTGCTCTGGCGGAGTACTGCCCTCATGACCACCTCGAACGGCTTCAGCTCAACCTTTGGCCTGAGAACCACTATCGACGTCGCCGTCTTCGGTTCTGGGTGGTACGACTCCGGCTTGACCTCCGAGACCACCTCGATGTCGTAGAAGAGTTGCGTCTCCATAGTCAACTTCGTGTAGCCAGGTTCCCCCCGTTTGGACATTAGGGTATTCGCAAGGGTAGACGGAACGATGAGAGAGGCAGTCCTGAATTTTAGCCTCTCCAGTCGGTGGATGAGCGCCTCCGTTATGGCGTAGGGAGGGTTCGAGACCAGCACGTCGAAGGCCGGGAGGTATATCGTGAGAGCGTCACCAATCACCACCTCGACGTTAGCCACGCCGGAGAACCTCTTCCTGAGGAGAGACATGAATTTCTCGTTCTTTTCGATGGCTATGACCTTCAAAGCTCGACTCGCGAGCCCCGACGTGATGTTACCAGCCCCCGGCCCTATCTCTAGGGCCGTGTCGATCGGTCTTATCCCCGACGCCTCTATGAGGGCGTCTATTACCGTTGGGTCGATAAGCTGCTGTTCATCAAGTGTGGACTCAGCTGTCAACCCGAAACGATCAAGTAGCCCGAGGGTCTGGTCTCTCAGCACCTATTCGCACCGGCTAGAGGAGGTATCGGGGCTCTCCCTTGATGCCCTTGACGAGCTCGACCGCTGCCTCAACGTCCTCGTCCATACCCTCCATGAGGAGGCGGACGCTCCCTTCCGCCCCGGCGACTCCACCAGCGCTGATGAGGGTCGTCTGGACGCCGCAGAGAATCTCCAGCGCCTCGATCTCGGTGAAGATGATGCCGGTTATCGGCCAGATCGTCGGTCCCTCGTTGTCGGGGTCCATCGTGAGCATGTGTAGCTCGTTCATGTCCTCGTAGACGAGCTTCTCGAGTCCGATTGGAATGACGAGGGTGATCTTCTTGCCGATGATCGTGCCGAGGACGGCGCCGACGGTGCCGCCTGTCCCACCGGCGATAAGTACGCCCGCCATCTGGCCGACGTAGTCGAGGGCGTTCGCACCTTTGATATAGACGTCGCCCTTACCCATGTGCTGGACCGCGTTGAAGCGGTCAAGCTCCTTGGCGACCTCCCCCTTCCTGAAGACTACGTCGGGTATGGGCTCCCCCTGCTTCTCCTCAGTCTTCTCCGGTGCGTCAGGCGTCGTTATACCGCTCCTGTACCTGCGGAGGTCGAACTTCTCGCCCCAGAGCTCCTGCAGGACATAGGCGTTTGTGGTCCCTGTCGCGACCACCACCATCCCCGCCTCCATCGCCCCCTGAACCTCGGGTAGGGCAGCGACACCCTTAGCGATCAGCCTCTTGGACTCAGCCACGGTGAGAATAACCTGCTTCTTCATTGCTTTTCACTAGCACCCTGAGCCCTGCGGATAAAAAGGGATTCCCGTGGCAACCCCTATAACGTCGACGCCGGAGATATGCCTCGTCGGGAGATGTTCGAGGACCCAATAGGAAGGATAAACAGGAACCTCGAGGCCTGGGATGAGGGGCTCAAGGACCCTCAGGCTGCTCAGAAGAAGGTGCTACGTGACCTTCTCGAGGGTTACTCGAAGACCGAGTACGGGAGAAACTACGGAGCCTCAGAGGCATCAACGATCGAGGAGTATAGGAAACGCTTCCCCAAGGTAACATACACCGACCTACAGCCTTGGTTTGAGAGGGTCAGAACCGAGGGCCACGGGGTGTTCCTCGACGAGGAGCCGATCACCTGGGTCATGACGCGGGGCACAACCGGCCAGTCGAAGGTAGTCCCCGTCACCCCACGTCACCTGCAGGACCTCATTAGATGCGGTTCGAGGGGTGTCCTCAACTTCGCCATGCGGAACGGCGGCATCCCCCTCCTTGCCGGAGGCGTTCTCAACCTCCAGTTCCCAAGCAACATGCGCGTCCTCACACATGGGGGCAAGGAAGTCGTCTACGGCTTCAGCTCCGGGACCTACGCAAAGCTGAACCCTATGATGGCGGGGCTCGGATTGGTCCCACGGCAGGAGGAAATAGACGTCCTCCAGACCGACCTCACACCCAAGGGCTGGGAGAAGCGCTACGAGTTCATCTACCAAAAGGCGAAAGAGAGGGACGTAGTCAGTATCATCGGCGTCGCCCCTGTCCAGACCGGATTCGCCAGATACGTCAAGAAGAAACACAACACCTACCCGCGCGACCTCTGGAAACTCAAGGTCATCTACAGCACGAGCGTCGCCAAGATACAGCAGAACTACGCCCCCAAGCTGAGGACGATGTACGGCGATGTACCCGTCGTCGAGATGTACACAGCTACTGAGGGGGCATTCGCCCAGCAGAAGGACGACCTGCCCTATGTCTCACCCAACTACGACGCCTACCTCTTCGAGGTCGAGACGAGGTCGGGTGTGAAGATGCTGCATGAGATGGAGCGGGGGGAGTGGGGGAGGATCATTATCTCGACTGCCATGCTGCCCCGGTACCGCCAGGGAGATCTGATCGAAGCGATGGGCAAGAACTACTTCAGAGTCTTCGGTCGTGACAAATGGAGCGTGGTGCTCGAGCACCGCTTATGGAAAATATTTGTCGGCTGGGCGATCTAGGGTTTCGGGTGCCTACTTCTACTCATCAGCGCATTGATGACGATCCATGCACCGAGCAGTATGAAGAGGAAGGCCCACCAGTCAACGAGGCCAAGGTAGGACCCAATGCCAATTAGTGCGACGATGGATCCCCCGATTATCAGCCCGCTCGAAGCGCGCCAGTTGCTCGTCTGGACGTAGAGCACGACGCCGCGGAGGATCACTATGACGCCTAGCCCAGCGAGGAACCAGTTCCACCACTGGTTGTTGCCTATGTAGCCGTACTGGCGGAACAGGAAGGTGACCCCCAGCCACAGGACGATGAGGCCGCCCATGATGGCTCCCCACATGGCGCCTGAGCCCTCGTTCTTCTCGCCCTTCTCAGCCTTCTCCCCCCTAGAGGCCTTCTCATTCTTCTCGTTCTTCTCCCCATTCTCGTTTTTCTCGTCGTGGGGGCGCCTGTAGATGACCTTGTCCTCAGGCTTCAGGCTCTGGCCGCAGTATGGGCAGAAAACCGCGTCCTCTTTGACCTCTTTACCGCACTTCGGACAATATGGCATGGCGCTTCACCTACTCGATCTGTGAGATTTTCGCTCCGCTTAAAAGGGTATAGATTCTCTCAGTTTCGGGTAATTCTTATCAGGGTGATGAGGGCCGTACCGATGAGCATTAGGGTGCTCAGGATGAACCAGCCGAGGTCGTAGCTAGTCGTGGCGTCTTTCACGACACCGAGAAGTAATGGGAGCGACAGGGCCCCGAGGCTTGCGAATGTGTTATGCACGCCCGAGAGGCTGCCTGCGGTCTCGGTGCCGAAGAGTCGTGGGATGATAGTGAACGAGGGGCTGCGAACTAAGTTAATCAGCCACCCGAGCATGAATGTAGCTACGAGGATGAGGGCCCCGCTTGGTAGAATCGTGAAGGCGAAGATGTTCACGGCGAGCAGTAGGAAACTGCCGCCAAGGACCCTCTTCTCACCGACGATGTCAGTCATCACGCCGCCAGCCGGGTTCGACACCATCCCAGCGAGGTTGAACAGACTCATAGCTGTGCCCACGAGAAGGACGTCGAAACCAAAGTCCTCCTTTAGCATCAGGGGTAGCCAGGCGAGGAAGGTGTAATAGCTCCCGAGGCGGATGAACTGGGCCATGGCGAGTACCCAGAAGCTCCTCGTCCTCAGCGCTGTGAAGACAGCGCGCTGCGAGACTCCACTCGACTTCGCCCCGTCCTTCAAGCAGAGGTAGATCAAAGCGGCCGACGCGACGCCGGCTATCCCCTGTATGATGATTGAACTTCGCCAACCGTAGACAAAAGCGAGCAGAGGCGAGACCCAGGTGACGATTATTAACCCAATGCTTCCGCCCACATTCAACAAGCCCAAAGCCGTTCCCCTCTCCCTTGACTCGTACCAGCCAGCGATCAGCCTGACCGACGGGACGAAGACTCCGGCCCCCAACAGCCCAGCTAGGAAACGGGATAGTGCGAGGCTCGTGAAGTCGCCACCGAACCCGAACAGAACGGTCGCTGCAGAGACGCCCGCGATGCTTAGGGCCATAATCCTCCTGCTCCCGAACCGATCCGCCAGTAGCCCCCATGGTATCTGACCAATAGTGTAGCCGACGAAGTAGGCCGACATCAGGGCCCCGCTCTCAGTGTAGCTTAGGCCCAGATCCCCCTTGATCGACGTGAGGACATAGCTGTAAGCGGAGTTCATTATGCCCAGCACCGTAAGGGCGAGAAAACCGCCGAGCAGCACCAGGGGGTGCCTGAGCAGGCTCCTCAGCCTATCCAGAGCAGACAATACGCTGAGACGGGCGCCCTACGCCAGATAAGGTTTAGTAAAAAAAGGCGTCCCAGCTACCGCTGGGCTGGAAAAATAAAAATGATGGTAGTCTGTTTGGACTACCCATTTTTAAAGGTGTGCCGTCACTAACCCTCTAGTAAATGCGTGCGCGCGTTATATATATGATGAGAAAAGAAGTATTAAGCCACAAAATTTAAAAGAATTTCAAAATGATTTAAAACGCTATGGAATAAATGCAGAAATAATAATAAAACCATAAACCTAACTGATCCAGTAGGTCTAAAGAAAAATACTTTAAAAAGGGTATTCAAACTACCCAGTTTTACTTGGAAATCTTACAGGACTACCGTCTTCATCTCGTCCGATTTGAGCATCCTCTGCCAGTTGGAGGTTACGTTGGCCTGGACCTCGTTGACCTCGACCTCCGTCATGTGGCGGAAGCGGCTCTGAGGCTTCAGGTACTCGCTGACGGGCTTCAGCTCCTTTGGCTTGTAGTTGAGCTTGAAGGTTGTGCCGTGCTCGATCTCGTAGAGCGGCCAGACGCCTGCCTGGACACCTGCGCGAGCGAGTTCGATCGTCTTTGCTGGGTCGAAGCGCCAGCCGACTGGGCACGGGGACTGGATCAGGATGAGCCTGAAGCCCTCGATGTCCTTGGCGTACTTGACCTTCTGCATGAGGTCCTCCGGGAAGGCTACTGAGGCCGTTGCGATGTAGGGGACGTAGTGGGCCGCGAAGATCATCGGGATGTTCTTCTTGGGCTCGTTCTTTCCCCTGCTGTTAGGGCCAACCGGGTTCGTGGTGGTCTCCGCGTACTTCGGGGTGCCTCCACTTCTCTGGCCGCCCGTGTTCATGTAGGCCTCGTTGTCCTTCGTGATGACGAGGATGTTCTCGTTGCGCTCAGCTGCCGCGGATAGCCCTTGGAAGCCGATGTCGTAGGTTCCACCGTCTCCGAAGAAACCGACGGCCTTGACGTCCGTCCTCCCCAGGGCCTTCAAGGCGCGGGACGACCCGGTTAGGGACGAGCCGCCGCCTTCGAAGACCGCGCCTTGGCGCGGGTGCTTCGTGACGTGGTCTGGGCAGCACGGGATGCCGTGCCTGATGAGGTTGGGGCCTAGGACCTTGAAGGTGAGCCTCGCGGCCATGGCGGCACCGCAACCCTGGCAAGTGCTGCCAGGCGATAGGATCATCTCTTCCATGGGGACCTGGGCTCTAGTCATTCTTTGCGTACTCATTTTTCATTACCTCCTAAACCCACTGGATGGGAGCCTCCGGCTTCCCACCCTTCGCTACCTTCAGGGTCTTCTCACCGATCTTGTACATGTCATCGATACGTACCTCCTTTCCACTGAGGCCGCCGATGAAGCCGAGTATGGGTGTCCTCTTCGCCTCGTCGTAGAGGGTGCTCCTCATCTGGTGGTAGACGGGGCCATAGAAGCCTGGCTGGCAACTGCGGTCGAAGATGCCGATGGCACCTACGCCTTTGGCGATCTCCTGGAAGTCGTTCCTCGGGAAGGGCAGGAAGCTCCTGATCTTCACGAGTCCGACCTTCTTGCCGTCGGCCCAGAGCTTGTCGATGGCTGCCATCGCGGTTCCGGCGATCGTGCCCATGGCGGTGATGACGCAGTCTGCGCCCTCTACGCGGTATGGCTCGATCATGCCGTTGCCGTATGTGCGGCCGAACTTCTTGCCCCACTCGGCGAATACCTCCTTGATGACTTTCTCACCGTTGAGGACCGCCTCGTTGTGCATCTGCCATGGCTTCATTGGGTCGCCCTCGCCCCAGCCGGCGCCGAATCCCTTGGGATCGGCCTCGAAGTCACGCCACTTATCAGAAGAATCTGATACGGGGAGGATGCCGGGCATAGGCTTGTAGGGTGGTAGGAAGGCGTCGATGTCCTCCTGCGCGGGGATCTCGACGGGCTCAGCCGTGTAGCTGAGTACGTAACCGTCGTAGCCCATCGCGACTGGGAGGCGGATCCTCTTGTCCTCGGCGATCTTGTACGCCATCACTGTGGTGTCGAGGATCTCCTGTGCGTTCTCGACGTAGATGTGGAGCCAGCCCTGCCACTGCTGCGACATGAGGTCGCTGTGGTCAGGCTGCATGCTCTTGACGCCGCGGTGGACGACCGCCATAACGAGGGGTAGCCTCTTGCTGGCGGTCTCCTGCATCGGGTGGTGCATGTAGAGGAGTCCTGGGCCCGAGGTGCATGTGAAGCTGCGTGCGCCGACGGCCTCCGCCGCCTGGGCGATGACCTGAGAGCTTAGCTCGCCCTCGGCGTTGATGAACTCAAAGCCGGGTAGTTCGCCCGAGGCGTGGATCTCCGAGAGATACTCTGTGATCGTGGTCTGGGGTGTGATGGGGAATACCGCAGCAACTTTGACGCGTGCGAGTTTACAGCCGACTGCTGTCGCCTTGTTACCGACCATTACTTCGTATGACATTTCATTATCCTCCTTATGCGCCCTCGACCCTTTTCATCTCGATGGCCTTGACTGGGCACTCGTTTGCGCAGACACCGCAGCCCTTGCAGGCACGGTCGACCATCGCGGGCTTGTTGTTCGCCTTCCACTCAAGAGCGGCCTCGGGGCAGAAGATCCAGCACGTCTTGCATCCGATGCACTTCTCCTCGTTCACGACGGGGTAGAAGACGCGCCAACTGCTGACGTCCTTAAGGGTACCGTACCCGCCGACCTCGAGGTCAACCTGCATCTTGGGGGCGACCTTGTTCTTCGCGGGGACCCAGGGGGAGACCTTCTCGTAGCTCTTCCTCACGGCGGCGATGTTCATGTCGCCTAGTCTGCCGGGGAAGTACTTCTTGATGGCCTTCTCGATGGACTCGAGCTTGACGACGCCGGTCGCCTTGGCGAATGCGCCAAGCATCGCGGTGTTCGTGATAGGCCTACCGAGAGTCTCCAGCGCTATGCTGGTCGCGTCGACGGTGGCGATGTTGATTTCGCCGGCGAGCTCGCTTTTTTCGGGTGCGAAAGGTGCGTTAAGCAGAACCTGGCCGTTCGGCTTCAGGTCGTTAGCGACAGCCTGCTGTAGGCTGATCAGTGGGTCGAAGCAGAGGCTGATACCAGGTGTATGTACCAGCTCCCTCTCCCTGACACGCACATTGTCGATCCTGACATAGGCGGTAAGGGGTGCTCCGCGCCTCTCGGTGCCGTACATGGGGATGGCCTGACTATACTTGCCCTCCTCATAGGCTGCCGTGGCGATAATCCTAGAGGCGGTGACGGCCCCTTGGCCGCCCCTGCCGTGCAACCTTATCTCAATCACGGGTCATTTTCCCTCAGTGATTCGTTACCACTTAACTCTTGACTGTTAAAAGAGTAACGATTCCGTAATGAGTCAACGGAGAAGGATTTAAAGCTTGACACCAAAATCTCCATTTGATGAAAAAAACAGCCCCCAAACATCAAAATATCAAAGATGAATAAGAATTACATGATAAAGGGTAAAAATGCTCAGAAAATGGGAGTTTATTCAATCAAACAACCTAAAACACGTATAAGTATTTATTTGAATTTATTAGAAAATATGATACTTATTAACAATCCATCAATATTGTCTATTTATGTTGACCTTTAATAGGAGTCATTTTTACCAAGTCTTGGTTGAAGATTTAAATTAGGGTTTGTTAATGTTTTGTGGACCAAGCTTGATGGCGGAGAAGGAGCAGGGCTTCCGCAAGATGCTCGAGAAGAGCATCGTAGAGAACATACGTATCGAACACCCTGTCGTGCTGAAGGGTCAATACGAGACAGCGTACAACCTACTGAAGGACGCCCTCGACACGGGGATAACCCCGTGCCTCGTCGGGCCACCGGGAGTCGGCAAGAGCCTCCTGGCCCGCAAAGTGGCGGAGGATACCGCCCGTAGCTTCCACGAGGTATTCTTCGACGAGAACGTCACACCGAGCCGCCTCATCGGCAGCTTCGACCCCGCTCTCGTCGTCCGCAGCGGTAGGAACATCAGCAGCTTCGAGCCAGGTCCACTCATACGCGCCATGGTCGAGGGTGGCCTCTTCGTCGCTCACGAGCTCAACCGCGCGACAGAATTCTGCCAGAACAGCCTAATCGCCCCCCTCGAGGAGAGGCATTATCACCTCTTCCCTCTCGGGATGGTGAAGGCGCAGGAGAGCTTCGCCTTCGTCGCCACGCAGAACCCCATAGAGACCGCGGGAACCTACAGGCTGAGTAGAGTACTAGTCGACCGTATCGGCTGCTGGATCAGGCTCACCTACCCGACGAAGGAGACGGAGTTGTTGATACTCAAGGAGAACACGCCAGCCTTCAGCCTCTCGGTGAGCGTCCTCGACAAGATATATGAGATCGTTAAAGCCACTAGGGAGAATCCGGTTCTGGAGATACCGGCGTCGCCTCGCAGCGGCATCTACCTCACACGGCTCGTCAACAAGTACCTAGACCGCTTCGAGACGGAGGACGCAGCCATCAGGTTCTTCGCTCCAGCCGTACTTGCCAAGGAGATGAAGGTCCGTGGCGAGGAGGGCAAGACGGTGTCGAAGGTCGTCGACGAGATAATCAAGAAGGTTCTGGGCTGAGATGTCCGCCTCCTCCCTGGAGTACCCCTTCCACTACGCGAATTACTTCATCCCAGAGTTCATAGAGCGGATGCGGAAGAGTAGGGAGGTAATCGAGAAGCCTAGCCCACGTCAGAGTATAAACATGGGGAAGATCCTCCTCCCCGGCTTTATGAGACATGGTTGCTTGACGTTTAGCGACCTGCTCCGTGCAGCCGTTATCACTAGCCAGGTCGACAACCAGAAGATGGCGGAGAAGATTGCCCTCGACATCCTAACTAATATCAATGAGTTCGAGGATGAGCCCGAGGATGACGTGGACGCGGACCAGCTCCTCAGCCTCCTCAGCAAGAAGAGCCAGGAGGTTTATGTGACCCCCCACGCGAAGGGGTTGGAGCAGAATATAGTCAACGATAACCCCAGCATCACCGGCCCAGATCAATTCACTAAGTTTAAGAACAAACCCGACATCGGAGTGGGCCCCGGAGAGGACAGGATACTAAAGTTTGGCGCTAAGACCTTCAAGGAAGAGAGGGATGAGAAGATACGTAAGCTCCTGGCCCACCTTCTGAAGGAGAAGCTCCTAAAGCTAGGCCGCGAGTTTGAGAGGAAGGATGACTGGAGTAGAATAGCCTCTGTCCGCCCCTTCCAGCCAGGCGAGGACACGGACTCGATCGACGAGGACCGCAGCCTCGAGAACATCATCGACCTCGGTCGTAAGATCGATGAGGTTAGGCCCGAAGACTTCATGATGCTCAAGAGGAAGAAGAAGAACCGTAGCATCGTATATATCCAGGACATCAGCAACACGATGTTCTACGATTTTGAAGGTATAAACTCGGTTAACTATAGCATACTGAGCCTCATACCCCTCATGTGGGGACTGCGCAACGACAAGTGGAGCCTCATACTCTACGAGAGTAATAGCCACATCATCAAAGAACTAAGTGATGAGATGGACCTCGAGCCCATTCTAGAGCAGCTCCTCGACATGATCACGATGACGACGACCCAGATGGAGTTCCGGTTCAGGGGGACCGTTGACGGCTCCACTTGGGGAGGCACCGTCCCGAATAAGAGCATACAGTGGGCTTACGACCAACTAACTGAGGCCTCCGAGAGGAGCGACAGAATTTGTTTCTACTTCAGCGATTTCGTACTCACCGACCCAACCAAGGATGATGAAGAAAACAGGAAGAACTACCAAGTTATCCGTAACATGCTTGACGATGGAATCAGGGTCTTCGCGGGGATAAGCCCCCTCGCTCACAAGGAGATATTCAGGCCGTACACGGCATCTGCCATTGAAAAGCTCAGGAAGATGGGAGTGCCAATGGCTGACACTTATATCCCAAGTGAGTTTTTAGAAAAGGCGCATGCATTCCTAGATGAGGTTTAGTCTCTAATCCTCGCTTGATCTGAGAGCAATTATTTTCATTCGCCACGGCGTCGCTGTTAATGTTGCTCTCTATTGAAATAAATAACCATTCGTTTGTTTTTAGTTGTTAGGGGGTTACCCTCGCTTTGCAGCGAAATGGTATTCCAACGGCTAGGTCTCAGGGGATATTACGCAGGCGAATCCGCCAAGTTGACTTAGTCGCACTGAGGCTGTGTTTGTTTGTTTCAAGATGGTCACAGAAGCGCCGAGGTTTCTTGATATTTGCATGAGGCTCTGGAACCATCGATTCCTTCGGTTTCTGTCGTCGAACTCCTCGGTTACCAAGACCGCGATTGGCCTTCTTTCGGCGTTCAGTGCAGCGGAGAGCTCCTCAATTGTGTAGAGCACGTTATTCTCCCTCAGCGCCCTTTCTAGGAGGTTGAGTAGCTTTTCACCGGCCTCATCTGAGGCTTCCTTTACGGTTTCTTGGATCTTGTTTGCCCTTATGAGTTGGGTCACTTCGCTGGCTGTACCCGCTTTCCCTGTAAGTTGCCTAATTGTTGCTCGATCCTTTAACCACCTATGGCGCTTGGTTATATGCTCCATAATACGCAGGGTGTGCTGGGTTCTATACTCCGACGCGATGATTACTCCGGTGAATCCCTCTGGCAGCATGGTCCTGATAGATTCAACGATCTCCTCGTGGAACTTGTAAGTGGATTTTTCATCATTTCCAATTCTCGTTAAAACTTTTGAGGGCTTCACAGACTCACTATAGATGGTCCAAAAATGCGCCGCTTTCTCGTCTAGGCCGATAAGTATCGAGGTCGGGTACCCGCGTCGACCTCGTCTAGACATCCTATTCCCTCGGCTTGTAGCCAGTCAAGCGTTTGTGGTTGCCGCTGAAAATCTTCTCTATGCCCTCGTCGTTGATGGCGCCGTCCTTCTTTAGGCTCTGGAGGGCGTTGAACTGCTCCTCGAGGATGTTGAAACGGAAGCCGCGGGGGAAGAAGGTGGAGTCGGTTCCGAATAGTATCTTGTCTGGTCCGCCGGCGCGTAACGCGTGGCGGAAGACATCCTTTACGCTAAGGTCCTCTGGGAGGTACTTGTACCAGATGTTGCTTCCACTGCTGTCCATGTAGACGTTATCGGCCTGGTACTGCATGAGTAGGACCTCGCGGAAGAATCCGGCGCCGAAGTGGGCGATAATGAAGCTAGTGTCTGGGAAGTCGCGTGCAGGTATCTGTATGTCTATCGGGTTACCGCTGCGGAGGTCCGCCTCGCCGCCGATACTTACGCCGAAGTGACAGAAGACGACCATCTTCTGCTTCTGTACCTCCTCGTATATTGGGTATAGTTGCTCACTGTAGACGTGGGTGTCTTTCCAGGTTGATGGGTAGAGCTTGATGCCGTAGAAGCCATCCTTCGCCGCCTGCCTGATTTTTTTAGGCGCTTCGGGGTCGTTGGGCTGGACGTTTAAGTAGCCGAGGAAGTATCCCGGGTACCTCTTTCGCGCATCTAGGAATTCCTCGTACGTCTCGGGGCCGATCATGAAGCCCACGCTACTGACGCCATATCGGTCGAGCTCATCATGCCACTTCTGGGCCGCGTCGAAGTTCTCGTCAGGGACCTCGATTGTCTTCATGTCTGTGCGTGTCTGTGTCCTCTTCGTGAAGCTGGCCATGCTACGTCCACGCTGGCTCCATGCTTTGATGGACCCCGCTGTCATGAAGTGCGCGTGCGCGTCGATGACCTCTATGCCAAGCCTTGACTTCAAGCCATCATGCTCCGATTAGGATGCTTAGTTCTGGTGGGTGGATATCAAGCTTCTCGAATCGCTCTGCACGGGAAGGTTGAAGAGCCTCTTATTCGTGGATATCTTCATGCTCTCCCTAGCTCCGAAGAAAGCGAGTTTGGCCCCCGCGTCGACGATCTATGCGGTCGAAGGGGCGACGGGAAACAATGGCGCTTTAAACACGTTGCTTGAGCTGATGGACGACGACGGGCTCAAGTTCTACAAGTCGAGGTATAATGGCCTCATGCAAGGCCCCTCCGGCCTGATCGCCCGTGACGATGTCGTTATTGTGAAGGTGAACAGCCAGTGGGACGAGTGCGGGATGACGAACACCGACCTTGTAAAAGCTCTCGTCGCTGCCGTGCTTGCCCAACCCGATGGGTTCAGGGGTGAGGTCGTCATCGCGGACAACGGGCAAGCCCAGTACGGGAGCTCCGGTCGCGGCGGTAGCCTCGACTACGCCGTCAACAACGCCGAGGATAGAAGGCAGTCAATGAAGTGCGTTGCCGACTCTTTCGGAGGCGCTGGGCGAGTCTCGACCTACCTCTGGGACACGATCACCGAGAACGAGGTTGAGGAGTATTCGGGAGGGGATGACAAGGACGGGTATGTGATTGCCAAAGCCGCGGACCCCCTCACCGGGGTGCTGCCAAGCTACCCTAAATTCAAGACGACGCATGGAACCCGCATCAGCTTCAATAAGGGGGTCTGGGACCCGTTAAGAAAAGCGTACGAGGGGAGCCACCTCAAGGTCCTAAACACGCCCGTTCTCAAGTCCCATTTCATCTTCGGAGTAACCGGGGCTGTCAAGCACTACATGGGTGTACCAAGCGACAAATTAACATCGGTCAAGGGATATCGGACCCACCCAACCGTCGGGAAGGGCGGTATGGGTACACTCATGGCTGAGACTCGGGTGCCGACTCTCAACATAATCGACGCCATACACGTGAATTGCAAACCGGGGACTGGTCCTATGACGCCGTTCAATAGCGCAACCTATGCCGGTGTAATCGCCGCGAGCACGGACCCAGTCGCCATCGACTATTGGGCCTCGAAGAACATCCTCTGCAAACTGGGCAAAGAGGTCTATGATGCGGATGTCTCCCTCTTCGACCCCGATAATAAAACGACGGGCTGCTTCGGTGACTGGCTGAGACTTGCTGCGACGGAGTTGAACGACGCAGGGCACCCATTCACCTATGACGAGAAGCGAATTGTCGTGAGGGTAGCGGGGAAGGCCTTCTAAAGCCCCTCACCATATTTGTAATTATAGTTGAAGGTAAATTATATTAATGGTGTGTGTCGTGACTTGTACAGTTATTTGGTGCGACCGCCGGGATTTGAACCCGGGTTACTGGCTTGGAAGGCCAGAATCCTAACCACTAGACTACAGTCGCCCGGGAATTGAGTTATGGGGGTTGTTAAAATGCTTAGCCCTCGATGGGGATGAGGATCTCGGTTGTCCAGACCTCTTGGGCGTCCTCGTCGATGAAGCTACCATCGCTGAGGCCGAATGTGTCGGGTTGGTAGATGGCCTCCATGTGGCAGAAGTGGTGTGTAGCGAGCTTTAGGCCGCGTTGCTGTAGGTGTTTCTGGAGTTCCTCGTAGTAGTACTCAAATGGGTGGTTGGCACCTGAGTAGACTATGAAGCCGGCCCTGAGTTCGGGTAGCTTCTTGGTCTTGAGACCAAGGACTTCCTTGTCGACGGGGACGAGCACGTCCCTCCTGCAGCCCTGCTTGTCTTTTGGGTCGTAGTAGATGATCATTGTGGGGTCGCTGACCCTCGCGCCCTTCTCGTGAGCCTCGGCGTTGAGTTTGGCGAAGGCTTCGGCCTCGTTTTCGCCAGGTTTTAGTTCGTGGTAGGCGACGAGCTGGTTGTTTAGGGTCTTGACGCCTATCTTTACTATCATCGGCTCCCTACAGGGGATGGGGGCTTAAAACGGTTATGCGTGTGTTCTGGTGTCTGCTGGTGTGTTTCTGTGTTGATCGCTTTCATCATCAGCCACTTTGTTTGGATGCGTGCGCTTCTGGTTGTTTGCGGGTTATAAGGGGTGGTGAATAGTGGGTATTTCATCGATAGTGCTAGGCGTAGAGGTTTATGGGCTTCTCCAGCCGGCTGAGGAGGACTATGTTGCTCTCGTACTGCCCATCTATTGCGGAGTATCCGGTCTCCTCGGAGAGCTTCGCGGCGAAGGCCTTGATCTGTTCGAAGCTCGCCATCTCCTCATAGGCAAAGCGCTGGCGGGCGAAGCCGACGCTCATGGCGCCCTTGGGCTCGATGTAGGTGGGCTCTGCGCGTAGGGCGAGTTTTGCATAGCCAGAGATATTGTTCATGTTTAGCTTGGGGACGAGTGTCTGGCGGAGAACGGTGGGGCAGTGGAAGCTGTGGAGGAGGTCGAGGGTCTCCACCACCTTAGCCCAAGCGCCGGGGATCATGGGGCGGCACGTGGCCGCGTAGGTCTCCTCGTCAGGGGCACAGAGGCTGACGTATAGCTGGCTGGGCTCCGTTCCGAGGCTTTTTAGGGCCTCGGGGTCGGTGCCGTTTGTGACTATGAAGACGGTTCGAAATCCATGGTTCTTGAAACTCTGGACGAGTTCGCCGAGGTCGTTGTATAGTGTGGGCTCCCCCTCGAGGCTTATAGCGGCATGGACGGGGTCGAGTGCCTCTTTGAGGAACTGCTCGGAGACCCTCGGGTTTCCACCCCAGCCGTAGATGAGCTTCCGGTGGGCCGCGATGGCTCCCTCGACGATGGCGTCGGGGTCATCCCCACCATTGATAGATTGGGTCTGCTCCCAGCCTACGCCGAGGGTCTCCGGCGTAGCGCGCCAGCAGAATAGGCAGCTCTGGGTGCAGTGACCGAGGCTCGGCGTCATCTGCAGGCAGCGGTGCGTGGGGATGCCGTAGAACCTCTGCTTGTAGCAGTGCTCAGCCCCACCTGTACGCAGGGCCTTACCCACCCACGTACAGGTCTTAACCGCGCTGTGGTCCCCCACGAGCCTGTAACGCTGCCTCACGTACCGTGACCGAAGCTCCTCGGGGATACTCACGAGCTTAGACTCGGGTGAGGCTGCTTATATCCCAGTCGAAACAGGCTTGAAGCCATGAAATCGCGCGCGCTGGCCTGTCCCGAAATTAATTACGACTAGTTAAAAATGGTCATAATTCATATTATTTGATTTAAAGACAATCCCGGGCACATCACAACCCCTCAACCTCCCACAGAAACCACCCTCTCAACACACCGGTTAGACGATTCCGTCGAAACACCGAGAAAACAACGCTCGCCAATAAGTTTCGACGCCTCTTGGAGGGCAATCCAGAGCCGAAAGGAGTCTAACCCATGAATCATGGCCCCCCAAGCTCTTCAGGTGCAGCACGTCGTTCATTGTTAGGCTGTTTTTCTGTATTGTGCGCGCGAATAACGTTCAATATGCATCTTTCTACTTTCACTTCAAGATAATAGCTGTTTTAATCATGATGAATTGCATGCCAATATTATGTGAGCGAAGTTGTAAAATAATTAGGCTTGTACTAAGTTGTTAAATTGATTATAGACTGGTATACGTGTGCGTATCGCTCTCCCTGATGAGCCTGATGAAATGACGACCATGGACCCGTCCCCCGAGGGGGTGATGACCATGGTGATGAACCTGACTTGGAGGATGACCCCGAGACTTCGGAGGGATTACCAGAACAGCCTAGTAGCGTAGCAAACCACACTGAGACAGGTGTACACGGGGATGGTCAGGGGGGTCAGACGGGGTCACACAGGTCGGCTCAGGCAGGGACAGAGAGAAAAAGGCTCTTTCTGAGACAGGTAAGGGACAGGTAAAGACAGGTATAGGCGACCTGACACAGATATCCGAGGATAGGGAGACGCAGGAAAAGAAGGCACTTTCTGACACGGGTAAGGGTCAGGGGAAGACAGCGCGCGCAACGGCTAAGGCAATAGCGGAGGCCCTAAAGTAACTGAGGACAAACCACAACCTAGACAAGATCGCATCAATGGGTATTAGCTGGACCGAGTTTAACGAGATAGTTGGCCACGCTTGGTGGAGAAGGCTTGAGCTGGAGACCCTTAGCGCGGCGGAGCTTGAGGTGAAGTACGGGACCTCTAACCTCGAAGAGATAACGCGGAAGGAGACCGCGGCCGCAAAGAAATGGAAGAAATAGGCTACTTAACTTTCACCAGTAGTGCAGAGCCGAGGCACAGGGCGGCGAATAGGGCCATCGAGAGGATGCTCAGCGAGTAGGAGCCCGTCGAGTCAAGTATGACCCCCGCGAGGGGCTGAGTCGCCGCTATCCCGATGTTCCCGCATATACCCAGTACTGCGAAGCCCACTCCCGCCTTGCTCGGCCCGAGTATCTCGGATGGCAGCGTCTGGATGTTGCCGGGCATCATCGCGGAGACGAGGCCGATGGCGACTATGCCTGCAATTAAAATAATCCCGGAGGAGTAAGCGGCGGCAACCTCGGTGAAGCAGAGGAGGGCAGCTCCCGCAACTATGAACACTTTCCTCTTACCGATCCTGTCGGAGAGCGTCCCGTAGATTGGGACGGCGAAGAGGGATATCCAGCTCAGCAGGCTCGCGTAGAAGCTCGCTTCCACTGGTGTGAAGCCCTTGTATGTAGTCAGCAGGGTTGGAGCCCATGTGTTGAAAGAGAGTATTGCTCCGTTGAAGAAGAGCCAGATTATCCCCACCTTCCAGACTTCGGCGTTTTTGAACGCGGAGAGGCCGCTGAGGCCGCCGCCCCGGGTCGCCATGGGTCCGTCCCTTACTATGAGGACATAGACGATGGTTGCGACGACGCCGATCGCGAGGCTGACGTAGAAAGCGGAGCGCCACCCGTAGGTCACGGCGAGTGTCCCCGCCGTCGGGAAAGCAATGATCGTGGCTATCGGCATGCTGATCGTGAAGATTCCCATCGCTCTTCCGAGTTCCTCCCTGCTGAACCACTGCGGCACGATTGCCGGCGTCACGATGAGTATAAGGGAGCCACCTATACCAAGAATGAGCCTAGCGATCAGAAGTGCCGTGAAGGAGCTCGACGTAGCAGTCATGAATGAGCTAATTACCACACAGACGAGGGCGACGCCGCCTGTGACCCTAGCCCCATATCTCTCCATTGCTATGCTCACGGGAATGCTAAGGATGATCCCAGGGAGAAGGACGAATGACATGAGGAGCCCGGCCTCCGCATTACTAACGCTAAATTCTTGTACTATCGCTGTCATCAGTGGTGGCACAACCTGGAACCCGAAGGCGTAGGCAACGAAGGCAAGAAATGATGCGAAAAGAGTCGCCCATTTAAGACGCTGTGACACTGCGCTAGCGGTACCGTCAACCATGCCCTACCAACTACGCGTCAAAAATTAGAACCCTTCTAAAAAAGGGGGCTAGAAGCCGTAGATCTTCCCATACTTCTTGGTAAGGTAAGCTATGAAAGGTTTAACCGTCAGGTTCTCGCCAGTGACCTCCTTTACGAGGTCGGCGGGGTCATAGAGATTGCCCTTCTGGTGGACGTTCTCCAATAGCCACCCCTTCACCGGCTGGAAGTTTCCCTTCCTCAGCTCCTTCTTCCACGTCGGAACATCCCTCCTGAGCTTCTTGAGAAACATGCCTCCGTAGATGTTTCCTAAGGCGTAGCTGGGGAAGTAGCCAAAGAGGCCACTAGCCCAGTGAGTGTCCTGCATCACGCCCTCACTGTCGTTCTTGATCTCCATGCCGAGGTACTTGTCGTACTTCTCGTTCCACGCGTGGGGCAACTCATCGACCTTGAGTTTCCCCGAAAAGATATCCCTCTCCATCTCGAAACGTATGATTATATGGAGCCCGTAGGTGACCTCGTCTGCCTCGATCCTGATCTTGCTAGGCTCGACCATGTTTACAGTGGCGACGAAGTCGGCGAGCTTGACCCCTCTAAGGGGCTTTCCGATGATCTTCTTTAGGCGGGGGAGCATGTAGCTTAGGAACTCGGGGCTATGGCCCACCATGTTCTCGACGAACCGGCTCTGGCTCTCGTGTATTCCGTAGCTCGAGGCGCCTCCTATGGGCTGGTACATCCAAGCCTGCGGGAGGTCCTGCTCGTAGAGTGCGTGTCCCCCCTCGTGCATGACGCTGTATAGGCTTGAGGGCCACCTGTCCTTGTAGTAGTGCGTGGTTATTCGTACATCGTCGTAGTAGCCCGTGGTGAAGGGGTGCTCCGTTTCGTCGAGGCGCCCACCCGCGTTTGGGCCCTTCGTGTCGTAGCCTATAAACTCCATAGCGGCGTCGCTTATCCTCCTCTGGACCTCGACCGGGACGGGGCGACTTAGTAAGGAGGTGTCTGGCCTGGACCCAGACTTCTCCACGCTCTTCATCACATCGATGAGGCCGAGGCGCATGGCGTCAAAGACCTTGGTGATTTTGTCGGCGGTCATCTTAGACTCAAAGGCATCGAGGAGGGCATCGTAGGGCGTCTTCGTCCCCTTGACCTCCATGAGTATGTCGGCGGTCTTTTGGCGGAGTTCTATCATCTTCTTGAGCTCCGGCATGAACATTTCATAATCCTTGGCGGCCTTCGCCTTCTTCCAGACGCCGACGGCGATGGTCTGCTGCTTCGCCGTCTCGAAGACCAGGCTCTCGGGGAGCTTCGTCGCCTCGTCGTACGCCTTGCGGACGAGGTAGACGTTGCGTCTCTGGGCCTGGTCCATGTCGACGTAGCCTGGATCCTTCTCTATGGACTCGATGGTCTTACCGACGCGCTGGTCCGTAAGCATCTTGTGCCCCATGACCTCGAGTAGGGCTGTTTGCTGGCTGCGGAGGTTGAGGGCCTTCGGCGGCATCTTAGTTTCCATGTCCCACCCGACTAGTGCCGTGGTCGAGTTGAGGATTGCGAGCTCCTTCGCCTCACTGAGGAGCTCATCGTACGACTTCTGCAGGTTCGTATTCATGGTGGAATGTTTCTTGCTTGAGGCTTTATCCTTTTTCAAAAAAAGGTGCTACTTTATGAGGTAATCGTCGATGTGGTCCCTCGCCTTCTCCCTCTTCTCCTGGAAGTCGACAAGAAAGACCTTCACCATCTTGGCGAGGCGCGCTTTACAGTCGCCGCAGACGAGCGACCCGGACCGACACTGCGTCTCGAGTTCGACGAGCTTCTTGTCCTCCTCCTCGAAGAGGTAATAATAGTATGCATAGATGTTGCAAACCTCCGGGCGTCCGCCCAACTCCTTCTGCAACTTTATTGTCTCCCTACCACCGGTGAATGCCGCCATCACCTTCTTAGCCGCCTTCTCCGGCTTGTCTGAGGTGAAAATCGCCGACTCGGGCTGACTAGCACTCATCTTACCCCCCTGCGTGAGTGGCGGGAGGAACTTGTTGTGTATCTGCGCCGGCTTCGTATATCCCATCTTCTCCGCGATGTCACGGGTCATGCGCCAGTAGGGGTCCTGGTCAATGGCAGCGGGTATCAGGCACGCCACGTTACGCCCCTCGCGATAGCTCTGTAAGAAACACGTCATAGCCTGAAGCGCTGGGTACCATGTCAAACCGATGTTATCCGAGTCGGTGAACCCGAAGACCGCCTTCACCGTGCTCATCGTTATCCTCTTCGACACCTGCAACCCCAGCTTGTAGATGTGCCCTATATGGTCGGTGTCACTGAAGATGTGCGTCAGCTCCGGTTGCACACCGCAGGCGATCACATCCAACGCGTTATCGTAGGAGTATGCGATCGTCTCATCGAGGGTCAGGTCCTCCCTGTGCAGGAACTTCTCGTCGTCCGTCATCTGAAAGTAGAGTTTAGCGTTGTACGCCTTCTGCAGGTAGGCGCAGAAGAACCACGGCAGCAGGTGGCCAAGGTGGACGCCGCCCGAGGGGCCTCGGCCCGTGTAGAGGCCGACCGGGCGCCCCGCGTCATGCTCGTTCAGCCACCAATCCAGGTCCCTGTGGCTGAAGTATACGTCTCGGCGGAGCTGCATGTGCATGAAGCCCGCCTGTTTGGCGATCCGCTCCTTTAGCTCCTCCGTGAGTGGCTGGGTGCCGAAGCGCTCTATGAGCTTGTTGTAGTCTATGTCACCCTTGACCTCCCACGGAGTCACGACCATGTTGTCGTTCTTGTTGTCTGCGCTCAATTTCTTTGCCTCCCGTCGGGCGCGGCGTATGGGCTATCCCTGAAGCTCGCCCGGTTTAGAAGCTTTCTGGGAGCTAGGGTGCGCTGTGCCTTAGCTAGGCTGAAACCCAGTCCGGCTGATACACGACCATCCCAAGTCCCAGCCCACCAATAGTTTAGATTGGATAAAAAGGTTGTTGACTGGGTTTAAGCCTTTATGATGTCGAGAAGCGCCTGCTCCATGGTCTTCCCCCGAGGCGGGTTCTCGACGACCTCCCCTACCTTCTCCCCCGCCTTGTCGATTACCACGATGAGAGGTATCTTGACCACGCCGAACTCCTCCACCTCCGGCGCGCACGGCGGGATCGCCCATTTCCTCGTGTTGCTCTTCGCGTCCCTCATCATGTGGCCGAAGACCCGTACCTCTAGACCGGTCGCTTCGGCGATTAGGTTGAGGACGGGGACGTTCCTCATGCAGTCGGGGCACCACTCCGCACTGAAGGCGACGACCGTGTAGTCCTTCGCCCTCTTCTTCAACTCCTTGACGACCGCGGCGTCTAGCTTGTACTCGGCGCGCCTCTTGTCGAAAGCGTCCTTCGCCTTACTCGGAGCGGAGACATAGTCTCGGACCACCTCCGACCCCATCCTAATCTTCGCAAGATCGTATTTCAATGTTAATCAGTCACAAATCCACGCCGGTGGTTAAAAACCTCTGTTACTATGAAGGCGAATGTGCTATTTTGCCGTCCCCTTCCCGACGGTGCCCCACCAAAAATATCTATAGAACATATAGAATCTAATAGGATCATCATAAATAGCAACCTCCATATAGTCTTACAATAGGGAAAGAGGGTGGATCTCGAAATGTCGAAGGAGAAGTCAAACGAGGAACTGAGGAAGATCCAGGTCACAGGGGGCTCCACCTACATCATCTCCCTCCCTAAGAACTGGATCGACCAAATGGGCCTAAAACGAAGCAGCGTCGTCAGTATAGTGCAGCGCGACGACATGTCCCTTAGTATACAGCCGAAGGGCCTCGAATCACCCGACAGGGTCAAGAAGGTCATAATCACAATCAACCCAGGGGACAAGCCGGAGAGCGTCGTCCGCCGCCTCGTCTCATCCTATTTAGTTGGCTACAACATAATACAGATCCGCTCCACAGAGAAGAGGATAGACCTCGAGACACGCTTCGAGATCAAGGACTTCGTCCGCAAGAAGCTCGTCGGCACCGAGATACTAAGCGACCTGCCCAATGAGCTTACCCTACAGATACTCCTCAGCTACGCGGAGCTCTCAGTCAAGGACGCGCTCCGCCGCATGGCCATAATCGCCGCCTCGATGCACAGGGACGCTGTCCAGACACTCAGCACCGACAACCCACTCATAGCGAAAGAGGTCGTCAACATGGACGACGAGGTCGACCGCTTCAGTTTCTATGTCATCAGGCTGCTGAACGTCGCCATAATGGACGCACATGTTCTAAAGGAGAGCGGCATAGCCACACCGAGGCAGTGCCTAAGCTACCGCCTAATCACAAAGTCGGTTGAGCGCATGGCGGACCACGCGACCAACATCGCGGAGAACCGCCTAGCTCTACACCTCGTCCCGATAAACGATGACATACTAAAGGAGCTGAACAGAATCAGCCAGTCGGCCCTCAAGGTCTTCGAGGACGCAATGGAGGCCCTCTTCGACGAGGAGTACGCCGAGGCGGACGGGGTCATGGAGGCCGCGGAGGAGACCAGGGGCATGGAAGACGAGGTGATACACAAGATCGTGAAGCTCGCCCCCGTCGAGGACGTCCCACAGCTGAGGCTCATAGTGGAGAGCATCGTGAGGACCGCCGAGTACGGCGCCGATATAGCGGAGACGGTGCTTAATATGGCGGTCAGCGACGCCGTCACCGAGGCGTAGGCCCCCCGCATCGTTTTTAAGTACAGTCGCCACCCGCGTATTACGCGGGATCGTGGTCTAGCTTGGCTAGGATACGTGGTTCGGGACCACGTGATCCCCGGTTCAAATCCGGGCGGTCCCACCACTCCTCATAGGGTCACTAGAGCCTCAATTATAATGAGCCATAGACTTTATTACCTGGCCATCTGAGCCAAAGATGAAGACCTCCGCCGCTTTCTTGTTACGGGTCACGTTATGGTAATAGATAACGAGGCTGTCGGCGCCAATCAATACTTCAATCAAATCGAATCTTAGATTGGAGGACTGGTTTAGCGACTTTTCCCAGTATTTGCGGACGTTCTTCTTGCCCTTCAGTTTCCCCGTGGGTTCGTTCATAACTTGGACGATTCTGGAGCTGGCCATTTCAAAGTCGCAGGAATAGTGGGAGAGAATCCGATTTAGGTCATGAGCGTTCCAGGCATCGATCCACTCCTTGGCGAATTCCATGGCTCTTTCTTTCGTCAGCATTCGGACTTCTCAGGAGCATTTAGGTCTCAGCGAAAATCAAACTATCGCCTGCCTCACGAGGCACTATTCCTCGCCCTCGATAGTGTTATACCCGCTTTTAGCAGCCCAGATACCCGATAGCCATGATTCTCCTACCAGAAGAGGACAGGAAGATACTAAGGAAGATGGAAGCGGACATCTCTAAGGAGATACTGGGGGCTAACTTCGACGAGCTCATGCAGTACCCGCCGCTCCACTCAGGGAGCCCCGAGGAGGAGAAGGCGATACAGGTCCTACATAGGAAGCTTGAGGAGTACGGGTTGGAACCCAAAGTGCTCCGATACGAGGCGTACGTAACCGATCCGAAGACCGCAAAGCTTACGGTAACAGCGCCGCAAGTCATGGAGGTACAGACGACCCCCTACAGGCAGGCGGGTTCGACGTCCCCCGACGGCTTCGAGGCTGACGTCATCTACGTGCCCCCGGACATGATCGGGTTCCAGGAATGCCGGGGGAAGATTGTGCTCTGCGAGCAGAAGACGAGTGGTGATTGGATGGGTCTGCAGGGGAAGCTACTCCTCACCCTGCAGGGGATGGGAGTCGCGGGGCTGATAGTCATAGAGCAGGACGACTACATGCCGAGCGTCTGCCATCAGAGGGCCGACTTCTCGGTATCGGGCAACCCTACGCCTGACAACTTCCACCTCATACCCACGATACCCGCAATACTACACGTCTCGAACAGGGATGGCGCTAAACTGCGTAAGATGGCCCAGGGGGGAGGAATGAGGGCGCACATCGTTAGCTTCGCCGAGACGCGGTGGAAGAAGCTGCCCCTCCTTGTCACCGAGATCAAGGGCGGGAAGGAGCCTAATAGATTCGTGCTGGTCAACGGTCACGTCGACACGCCGCCGTACTGCATGGGCGCAACCGACAACATAAGCGGGGACACCGCCATCCTAGAAGTCGCGAGGATACTCAACAAGCACAAGGATAAGCTCCGCAGGAGTGTAAGGATCGCTTACTGGACCGGGCATGAGATCGGTAAGTACGCGGGTTCGACGTATTACAACGACGCCTTTTGGCACGACCTCCGCTACAAATGCGTGGCGAGTTACAACATAGACTCCCCTGGATGCCAGGGCGCGACGACGGTCCGCGAGGCCCCCTACAGTGAGGTCCTCGAGGCCGTGCTGGAGAGCATCAAGGACGCCACCGGTATAACCGTGGAGCACTACAAGTGGCCAACGAGGGCAGGGGACGGCAGCTTCTGGGGCACCGGGCTACCCCACTTCGGCGTGACCACGAGTCGCCCCAAGGAGACTTATGACCCGCACGTCAACTACTCGGGTGGCGGTTGGTGGTGGCACACCCCATTCGAGACGTACGACAAGATGGACCTCGACATTCTCGTAACAGACGTCAAGATAGAGCTCAACCTCATCTGGCGTCTCGCCAACTGCCCGGTCATCCCCTTCAACTACACTACCTACGCGAAGAGGATGGTCGAGATACTCGAGGATATGCAGAAGAAATCGGATAAGATAGTAGATTTCTACAACCTCCACCACCTCATCGTCGAGGCTAAGGAGCTCATCGAGCTCTCTGGGAGGCTCGAGGAAGCGGCGAAGAAGGTGGCTAAGGGCGGCAGCCAGGCGAAGGTCGAGGAGTTGAACAGTTGTCTCATGTGGGTGGGGCGCCACGTCAACCCCGTCAGCCACAGCGACGCTGACATAGCCAACCAGGTGAGCATGGAGACATTCGGCGCACAGCCATTCCCGAGGATAAGTCAGATCACCGACCTCGCCTCGATGACCCTGCACCAGTCCCCCGAGTTCAAGTTCCTCTACACGAAACTCGTAAGGGAGAGGAACCTCGTCGAGGACGGCTTCTACCAGGCGAACGAACTGATCAAGGCGACTCTTGGGAAACTCTAGCCGGTGTCGCATGTGGCCTCTCCTCCGTTCCGAGTAGGGCTCATGATCACCGAGCAGTGCGACGCGAAGTGCGACCACTGCTGGTTCGGGTGTGCACCGGGCAGAGGCGCCACCATGTCCCGGTACGACGCGGAGGACTACCTAGACAAGGCTGCGCAGACCGGCTCGGTCGAGTGGATGAGCCTCACGGGGGGCGAACCGATGCTTCACCCGAGTCTCGTCGAGGGCCTCGTCGCCTACGCCTCGGGGAGGGGGCTGAGGACGGAGCTAGTCACCAACTGCTCGTGGGCGACTACACAGGAGATGGCCACAGAGACGCTGAAGTGGCTCCGGGACGCTGGCCTAGACGTGCTGAACATGAGCGCCGACGACTTCCACCAGCCCGCGATACCCTTCGAGAGGGTTAGTAACTGCTACGTTGGGGCGAAGCGGCTAGGGCTCAAAATGGTCGTCATGACGGCGTTGAAGAGATCGAGCCACCTCGATTTGGCTGAGGTCTCGCGGCTGCTCGGGGAGGAGGTGGCGAGGCCCGGTCCAGACCCGCCTCAGGGCTCGGTTATCGGACTGGACTCGGGCTTTATTCCCGTTGGAAGGGGGGCCGTCATCCCGAAAACGGAGTGGCATCTCGATGGATCGCCCCTCACGGGTGGCTGCGAGGCCGTTCTAAGGGACATCGGGGTGAGGCCGAATGGCGAGGTTATGCCCTGCTGCTCGGCGTCTGCCACGCTCCCGAGCTTTAATATAGGTAACCTCTCCGAGTGGGACCTCGGAGAACTGCTGGAGGAGGCGTGGAGGAGTGAAATCTTCAAGGTTTTAAGGGATAAGGGCCCAATGGGACTCATGGAGGCGCAGCCCAATGGAATCTACGTGAACAAGTGCCACCTGTGCAGCGAGGTATTGAAGCCTATCTTCACATCTCAGCAGTAGATCAGTTATTCTCGAGCTTCCTCAGCCCATCGACGGCCTTTTAGAAGTGGGCTGAGGCGCACAGCTCCTCGATATCCCCCTTCCCTAACCGAGGGCTTGATATCATAGGCGCTAGCGATTCTGTAGGTGGTTTCAGGATAGTTAAAAGCCTAGGTGACTTTTTACCCAATGTTTCTTCTTTGGGAGGTCCCGTATGTATACCTAACCGAATCAGGCGTTTAGCGCCCTGAGGAACCCTACCTTGCCGAGGTATGTTCCGTCAAGGAGGTAGACCTCGAAGTCGTCCGTCTTTATGGCGTTCCTCCTCAGCATGGGGCCTAGGAGGCTCTGAGGGGCATCGCCGTTGACGGGAAGGCCGCCGAGAAGGTCGTTGAATGTGGGCATCAGTATCATCTCGGGGCAGCCCATCTTGGCGTCGTAATGTTCGTTGAAGGCGGCGACGGGGTCCCCCTCATACTTCACAGCGTCCTGCTCAAGGAACACCTTCGCGAGCCTCCCCGGGTCGGCGACCCCCTTTACCCATGCCCGCTGCACCATCCTGATCCCGAGTGGGGTACGGAGCAGCACCGTGGGGTGGTTGTGCCCAGCGATGAGGCAGTCAGCCTCAAGCGCCTTAGCCTTCGGCCACGCGTGGCCGTGGAATATCGCTATCTTGTAGTCGTCGCCGAGGATTATGCCCTTACTGCTGTGTATCTCGACGCCCTTAGTGGCTAGATCCTGTATGTTTCCGTCGTGGTTGCCCCTCGTCACGTCGATGCGGGGTACCTCGGTGAGGAGGACCTCGAAGAGTGTGGGTAGCTCCCTCTTCTCCTGGAAGCTCGTCACGGGCACGCCGTGTTTCACGTCCCCAGCTATCACGAGCCTGTCTGGCTTGTACTCCTTGCAGAGGGCGAGTAGCTCCCCCTGTATTCTCTCAGTCTGGTAGGGGATGTTCACCCCCGCCTTGCTCAGCTCGTACTCCAGACCGATGTGAAGGTCGGCGACTATGAGTATTCTCTCGCCGATGTCTGCCAGCAAGGCGGGCCACGGGGCGAGCAGTCGAATCAAGGCTCCCTAAAACCCCCTCCGCCGCCGGATTTAAACCGGTTCCCCTCCGCAACGGTCAAAACATGAGGCGCGTAGTACACCCTGAACCCGCTTGGTCACCGAGGAACGGCTCATACTGGAGCGCGTGCTTGACGAGGTGCGCACGGAGAAGCAGCTGAGTCGCTCCAACTGGGAGAGGCTACGCAGGACATTCGCTTACCGCTTCGACAGGGCTTGGAGGCTCGTCCAGGAGAACCGGGTTAAGAGGTACACGTTCAATCCCTCGGGGAGGGTTGTCTGGGTAGTCGTCGGGCAGGGTGGCGAGTACCAGATATACCCAAACGCTGGGTATTGCGGATGCGACGACTTCTACTTCCGCGTCGTCGATGGGGAGACTGGCCTCTGCTACCACCTTCTAGGCCAGAGGCTCGCAGAGGCCCTCGGGAGCTTAGACCCGGTGGAGGAGGAGGATGAGGCGTATCGCCTCCTCACGGGGGAGTGGAGGGCTCAGATACGCTCCGAAGAAGACTAAGCCTAAATACTCTCACTAATCACTCTTAGGCGATATGGACATCAGTTCATTCTACTCGATATTGACAAACCTGTCATGGATACTCGCCTTGGCAGCTGCTGGCCTCGGCTTCCTCTACATCTATCTAAAACCCGAGGATAAGCAGTAAATCATTTTTATAGCGCCTACCCGAATGGTAGGACGTTACAGATATGTCCGCCACCGAGGATGTCATAAAGCGAATCCTTGTAGTCAAGCCGAATCTAACGAGGGAGGCAGTCGAGCGCCTCATCCAGGAGGAAAAGGCGAAGGCCGCTGGGCTGCTCACGGATGAGGCCGCGGCTCATCTTGTTGCCTCAAACCTCGGCATGGATGGGGCTGGTGAGCGGATCGAGGCGAAGCTCAAGATCGGAGCTCTGACCTCTGGGCTGAACGACGTGAGCCTCACGGGGAGGGTATTGCACGTCTTCCCCTCTCGGACTTTCCAACGGGCCGATGGGCGCCAAGGGAAGGTCCTCCGGATGCTTATCGGGGACGCCACGGGGATAGTCGCCGTTGTCTTCTGGGACGACAAGGCCGACCACATCGTGGCGAGCAAGGTGACCAGGGGAAAGATAATCAGGGTCCTCCACGGATACAGCCGGGAGAGGCAAGGCACGGGTGAGGTCGAGGTTAACGTGGGAAACCGTGGCACCGTCTACATGGAGCCCCTCGACGCGGTAGACGCCGAGTTCCCCCAGATGGACTCATTCTTCAAGACGCCTGGGCAGATCAGCGCTACCGGCGCCGTAAACGTTGAAGGTGTAATAATGAGCCGGTCACCCAAGTCGACTTTTACCCGTAAGGATGGCACGGAGGGCAAGGTTGCCCGTCTAACCATCGAGGAGGGCGGCAGACAGATCACCGCCGTCCTCTGGGACGAGAAGGTCGAGGAGGCCGAAAAGTGGGGTGACGGTACACGGGTGCGTATAATCGGCGCAAACTCCAAGGTCCGCCAAGGCGGAGGCTTCGAGGTCCATCTCAACAGGAGCAGCGAGGTAGAGATCCTCGAGGAGGGTGCGCTCCCACACGAGCCGGTCAGCATATGGTCGAAAATCGGTGAACTCAGGGAGGGCATGCACAGCGTCAGCGTCGCTGGAAGGGTACTCAGCGTCAACGAGCCCCGCGAGTTCACCCGCAAGGACAGCACGAAGGGCCGTGTAGCTTCCGTCGTCCTCGAGGATGAGACGGGGATCGTCAGGCTCAGCCTCTGGGACGATGACGTCAACGCCCTGAGCGACATGCCGGTCGGCACGGTGGTCGCCGTGGAGAATGGCTACACCCGCGCTGGTTTCGGGAATACAATTGACCTGAATGTTGGCCGCCTGGGCACCATGAAGGTAAACCCTGCTGACGTGCACGTCGCGGAAATCGACACCGCCGAGCGAACAACCCAAATCAAGAACCTCCAGGAGGGGCAGAAGAACGTCACCGTCGAGGGGCAGCTCCTCGACGACCCGGTAAGCCGGGAGGTGAACACGATGAGGGGGCCCACGAACGTGGTGAGCTTCCGCGTGGACGATGGCACCGGAGAGACACGCATCAGCCTATGGAAGGAGCACGGCAAGGCAGTGGAGGGCCTGACTGCGGGTGCCCGCATACGCCTCGAGAACTGCAACATACGAGAGCCCTTCGACGGCCTCATGCAGGTGACGAGCACACAGTTCACGAAGATAACGGTCCTGAAGAAGTAAGGCACGTCACCGGGCGTTAGCGCTGTTTTTAATCATGGCCATGAGTAATTTTACAAGCTCCGCGTCGGTCTCTACCACCTTCTCTACGAGTATGTGCCTGCGCGCACGCCTCGGGCTAGTCGCCATAGCCCTGTTCGGCATAAACGCCGCCACTACGAGTCCCTATACCCCATGCACGCGCTAATGATGGTCGTGAAGCCCCTGATGACGAGGCCAAAGGATGGCCTAACCAGAATAGTGGGCAGGATTAGAGGTTCAAGGAGTCAAGAAAAACTTTCTTATTTGCTATGACGTGAGTTGACCCGGCTACTTCTGGGTCTTCTCCATCGCGCCGATGCTCGCGTCGAGGACGTCGAGGCTCGTGTCCACGAGGTCCCTCGTGATGATAAGCGGCGGCATGAGGCGTATTACGCTCTTGCCGCAGTTGACGACGGCGATCCCCTTGCGGAAACAATCCATCATTACGTCCTCCGTCTCCTGGGCCGCTGGGACCTTGCTCCTCTTATCTTTAACAAGCTCCAACCCGCACATGAGGCCGAGACCACGCACATCGCCGACCATCGGGTGACTCTCCTTCATCTCCTCGAGCCTCTTCATGATGTGAGCACCCTGTTTCTGGGCGTTCTCGAGCATCTTCTCATCCTTCATAGCCTTGATAACGGCTAATGCGGCAGCACAGGCGACGGGGTTAGCTCCAAAGGTGGAAGCGTGGCTGCCGGGTGTCCAGTCCTGTAGGTCGGCGCGCGAGGCCATTATGCCAAGCGGGAGACCAGCCGCGATCGCTTTGGCGATGGTTACAATGTCCGGCACCACGTCGAAGTGCTCTATGGCGAACCACTTCCCCGTTCTGCCCATTCCACTCTGGACCTCATCCACAGCGAGGAGGATACCGTAGGTGTCCAGGAGCTTCTTTAGCTTCTTGAAGTAGCCCTTCGGTGGCACGACATAGCCGCCTTCCCCCTGGACGGCCTCGACTATGAGCATGGCAACCTCCTCCGGTGGTACGAACTTGCTGAACAGGTACTCCTCAATGTAGTCGACGCAATAGTAGTTGCAACTGGGGCACTCTAGGTGGAAGGGGCAGCGGTAGCAGTAGGGGTAGAATAAGTGCTCGACGCCGGGGACGAGTGGCGCGAAGTATCGGCGCTGCGCTGGCCTCGACGCCGTCAGGCTAACGGCGCCCATCGTCCTACCGTGGAAGCTGCTTATATAGGCAAGGATATATTGGCGCTTCGTGTGCCAGCGGGCGAGCTTCATCGCCGCCTCATTAGCCTCTGCGCCGCTATTCCCGTAGAAGAACTTCTTCTCGAACGTCCCTGGAACGATGGCATGTAGCTGCTCCCCGAGGTCGAGATAGTTCTCGTAGAAGAAGTCGGTGTAGCTGTAGCTGAGGAACTTGTCGACCTGCTCGTGTATGGCCTTGAGCACCTTAGGGTGGCTGTGGCCCACACCTGTGACGGCGAGGCCCGCGTTCATATCAATGAACTGGTTCCCGTCAACGTCCGTGACTATGCAGCCCTTCGCCTCCTTCACGACGAGCGGATACGCTCTGCCGAAGGAGGGGGATATGTACCTCGCGTCCCGAGCGACCGCCTTCTTCGCCTTGGGGCCGGGAGGCGTGACTACAATCTTCGGGTAACTCAAACCTATTCACCCTCTTCGGGGTCTAATCTGTCCCACCTAGGATAAAAGGAGTGACGGCTTGCCCTACCTGGGAGTAATTGTTATCTCTATTGTTGATACGTTTCCCTCGGGCTCCGCCCTCGCGTCGGTGCCGATGTTTATGGACTCTATACGGGCGTCGCGGACGAAGACCCGACGTAGCATCTCGGCGGTGTCTACGGCGTTGGCTATGTTTCTTCCCCTCGCCCTCAGAACAACGCCGGGGACCCCCTCATTGAAGAGAGTGAGGCAGGCAACGACGTAGTTCATCGTCGGCTTCGTACCGACTATGACGTAGTTGTCATGCTCTATGTCACCCATCAAGGAGATATCCGCGTAGGGACGCGGTTGGGGATTTAAAGATAGTCAGAGGAGGAGCGCCGCGGCGACAGCGGTTACGAAGCTGAGTGGGAGGACGGTGGCCGCCGTCATGATAAAGACTCGGAAGCTCGACTTGATCAGGTCTCTAAGGACCCCGATGCCCTTCACACCTATTATTGGCACGTCGTCCACGACTATTCGAGCGTGTGAGACCTCAGCCGAGGTAGGAGCCGCTAACTTCAAAGTCTCCTCGATGTACTGCAGCATCTTTTCGTGCTCCATCGCTTCTCCGGCTGGGTGGTATCCCCTGTCCGTTGCGCCGATGGCGTTCACGATGTGGGTGTCAGAGGACATGACCTCAGCCTCAACGTACCCGAGGGAGGCTATGTGACCCAGAGCCTCCTCGCGAAACCCTTGAATTATGTTGTTGCTGTCGAAAACGACGTAGGCGTTCCTCCCCACTGGTGTCTCAACGATGAGTGCGCCTATCCCGCATGTACCCATTCCCTCGTCTGGACCCCACTCAGACGGCTTAACGCGTGAGAAACCTATCTTGAATGGTCTTACACTTGACCCCTGACCCCTTATCATCGCCTCCTCTGCGCAGGTGACGAGGTTTTTCTCGTCTGCCTCGCTCAGGAAGTTCTCATGGTCTAGACAGTTATGGGCATCTGCTATAATCGCCATCAATCCCCGTTTCTGGGCTACGTCGCGAATTCTCTCCTTGACCGTGTCTGGGATGTCGTCGTGGCTCTTCGGGGCCAGCGTGAGGGTGATGAACGCCGCCGAGCCGAATATCTGGCAGGATGCCTTCGCCCCGGAGACCTCCGCCCTCACCATAGGGGTGCAGACCCCCGACTTGACCGAACCCGCGGACCCGTTGAGAGCCGAAACTATCCTCTTCATGTCCCGACTCCTCGCCATGTCCCTCTCGTGGCTTGATATCCCATGGACGACGAGTGTTTCACAAGATATCCCCTCCGTTATGGCTGTGCTGAGGCAGCTGCTGCCCACGTTCCTGAAGGGGCCCGGGTGGATATACGGCGCGACGAGGTTTCCGATGCATCTCCCGTCGTAGGAGAAGGATAGCTCGTCGACCTCGAGCGTCACCGACTCTGAGATAGTCGCAAGTTGGTCTTCAAGCGGCTCGTTGTGCTGCTCAGCCCATGCGTAGACGAAGCTTCTGAACATGGGGATTATCCGGATCTGGCCGAGGCTCCAGGTGCTCAGTCTGATGAGCAATATCGCTGGTCCGATGAGAACCATAGCTAGTACTGTGAGGAGAGTCAGGTGGGCTACCTGCCAGACCTGCGGCAGGAGCAGGTACGTCCCAGCCATCATCAGGATGGGCTGGAGACCGATTGCGATAGCTGTCTTGGCGACGCTGCGCGTCGAAAAAACGGAGAAGATGAGCATCCTGATGCTTAATGATGAATAGACGGTCAGCAGAATTCCCCGCAGAAGGATTTCAGGTCTCCCCATGAAGCCTGAGCCTATGCCAAATACGGTGAGGAGCATCCCACCTGCTAGGCACCAGACGAAAGAGACAATGCTCACCCTCCGGGAATTCAGGAGGGGGTCCCCTCTGTAGAGTTTATCAGTCAGGAGATCAGAAGCTGTCACTGGAACGGCGATCGCGAGTACTCCGATCATCAGCCCCTGCAACAACCTCGCGGGGCCGAACGCTAGGCCAAACGACAAAGCCCCGGCTACCCCCATGGTAACAACTATGAAGGAGACCATTTTGAGGCGGGAGGGGAACGTGAACAGGTAGGAATAGTAATCGATTATATTCCCTACTGCTTCCCTGCTCGACGACAGAATTGACCCTACCTAATCGATGGGAGGTATACTCATTGGGTTAAAAGTCTTTAACAGCGCCTAGAATACGAGGCCCGCGAATAATATCCTCGCCACGAGGACAAGGACGATCAGCGCAAATGCGCCGCCGACAACAAACTCGGGCCTAACCTTAGGGCCGTTCGTCTCATCCTGAAAGAACCTCATGAGGCCAGCGCTGCTCTGCGGCATCCCCTGTGCCTGGTCCTTCTTCTTCTTTCCACTCATAATGATCCACCCTGATACGGGCAATTCCCCCTAAAAGGGTTACTGTGTCGCCTTCCTCTCCGCCCCGCCCCTCATGAAGTCGGTTAAACTGAACTGCTTAGACAGTTCCTCGGGGACGGCTTCCTCGACGAATATCTGGTTGAGCTCAAGCTGGACGAGCTCAAGGCGGTCCACGTAGTACTCGTCGAGGCCGTACTTCTTCACCATATCGAGGGCGGGTTTCAGGTACTTCTCAATACCCCCCTTGTGGACCGTCATCTGTATGGGACCGCCGCAACGCTGACACTTCCCCACAAGCGGTGGGCGCCTATACTTCCTATTGCACTTCGTGCAGCGGAAGGTCTGGCTAGTGAAAGCGCGGAGGTTGCCGACTATGTCCTTCATGAAGTGGCTGTTCAGGATCTTCAACGCGACCTGCTTCGCGTCCACCGCGCGAAGCTTATTGGCGAGCTCCAGCTGGCTGTCGAGCTTGTCAACCATCGTTGTGAGTGTGTTGTAGGCTCCGTGGAAGCTGCCCATGTTAATGTCGCTGCACTCCTCGGTGTAGCTGAAGCCTTGGAACTGCCCCTCGGTGCCGAGGCGAGCGCCTATGGTGTCGACGAGGGCCCCGTACTGGCCGCTCCCTGCTCCCTCAGCGCAGAGCCTGTAGAACTCCGGCGGGTAGCTCTCGTTCACGTCGACGTTGTGGGCCTCTTTATCGACCTCACTTGGGTTGAGAATGGGGATTACGAATAGAGGCGCGTCCATCTGGCCGCCGCTTTGCTGAGGGAGGTAAGCCTTGCTGAAGTTGAGCAGTGGGTCGAGGGCGAGGAGCACCGCGTCCTCGTCGCCGTCGCAGTTCCTGCGCTTCGCCGCGTGCCAGAGCGGGTGGGCGTACTGGTTCCTCACCCTCGTGAAGCCCACGAGCCTACCCGATATGGCGGCTGAGGTGTGAGGCGCGAGCCCGAGCAGCAGGCATCCCACGAGGTCGCCTCGGCTCTTCGCGTTGTAGAACGGCTCCATACCATAGAAGTCGCGGAGCTGGTCGTCTAGGAACTTGGATACCTTGAGCATGTAGTCGCCGCAGTCCTCGGGGAGGATGACGTCCTGCACCTTGAGCTCAAGCATCTGACCCGCGTCGACGAGAGGCTTACCCTGGGTGTCGCGAGTATAGCCTAAGCTCTGCAGCCTCTCGATCGGGACGCCGACCTCGTCTGCTCTGAAGTGGGTGAGGGGGATGTCCGTGAGGTCGAACCTTAGAGTGCCATCCTTGAAGACACTGAGATCGTACCGGGCTCTTAGGATCCCCTTGGCGATGTGCTCGGGGGTCCGTGTCTGGTTCATCAGTCTCTTGACGCACTTGACGCGGACTGGGAGCTGGCCCCCGATCATCTTGCGGGCGGCTTCAAGCTCCTCTTTTAAGTCGACCTCTACAGCCGCGTAGGAGACTATCTCGGAGTGGCACTGTGGGCAGCGTTCCCCCTCGAATCTTAGGCCGCAGCGGCTGCACCTGCGTATCTCCTTCGTCTCTCCTCTGCAGTTCCCACAGACGGCAGTTGACCCAATCTCCCCGCAGTCTAGGCACTGGCGTTGGCTGAGCTCGACCCTGACGGTCTTTCCCTTCTCGGCCTTAAGTATGTCGCGCTGGGGCCCACCCGCCTCTCCAACTGGGTAGAGGCTGTGGACGTATGGGGCCATTCTGCGCTCCTTTGCCTTCTCAGGACGACCCATTCGGGCGCCCACGAAAGCTCCCGCCTTTTCCCTGACTGGGAAGCCCGCGAGGTAGTTCACCACCTCCAACGGCTTCTCGCCCTTGATCTCGGTGTACCTCTGGTTGAGGCCGAGGGTCTTTGCTAGGACTCGGGCGTCCTCGCCTAAGTCAAGACGGCCGCCCCTCACCTTGTGAGGGATGAGGAGATTCTCTAGGGCAATCTTCACCTCGGGTAGGTTTGGGTACTCAGTTGAGTCGGGGCTGTACTCGGTGGCGAGGGTGTTTCTGAGGTTGATGACCTCGTCACGAGTGAGGCTTGACCAGTGGTAGTTCCAACGTGGGTGGATGGGCACGTCGATGGCGGTGAGGGCGAGGGCCTCATCGACGGTCGGCCTATTGAGTGGACTCGCCTTCAGGTATCCGATCCTCTCGGCGAGAAGTCCAGTGAGACTCACAGCAGCATTGTCCCCTACGCGTGTGATGGCGGCTCTGAGGTCCTGCACGAACTGGTTCTCGTCGTAGCCCGAGGGGAGGAGGGCCTTGTTGTTCTGTATGAAGTCCCCCGCGTTACTTAGATAGTCGCCGAGGAAGAGTATCCTCTCGACGCTGGGGAGGAGGCGATCCGCCTCGGACTCGGTCTCGACGCGCTGGACGGAACCGTCCCTGAGCCTTACAACTGGGGGTTCTATGGAGTCTACTGGGCAGGTAGCCGCGGATTTCCCGGGGAGTTCAGTGCGCATCTGGACGCCGGTTACGAGGAACCTGTTGAGGATGATCATGGTGGCCGGGTGGACGCCACTGGCTGCCAGACCCGTGTTCCTCGCACGCCCGTAGCGGAGGCGAAAGCCCCCGACGGCACCCGGGAAGCTGAAGACGGGGCGGCCGACGATTATCTCCTCCATGAAAGCAGCCGTGGGCTCTTTTGCCTCTCCCTCTCCCTTCTTCTTCCTTCCCATCTTCAGGAGCCATTCCCATCCGGTGATGCCGAGCTTGTCGCAAGCGCCATGGAGCTTCCTAGCGCGACCGACCACGCCATCAACTACGACGATGAGTGCTCCGCCGCGTAGCCTGTTCGTCTCTATCCCGGCCACGTCGCGGTAGTTGCTCACCTCGAACTGGTCTGTGGCGACGCCGGTTGCCTCGACGGGTATCTGACGTATCGCGGTCTCCAGGTCCTCATCGGTCACATGGTACTGGAAGCGACGGACTGTGCGCTCGTAGAGACGTACCTCCTCGACGAAGCGCTGGACCTGGTTCTCGCTGGGCTGGAACTTCTCAAGGCCGAGCTTTTTACGGACGTGATCGGCAACAACCAGTGTCATGGCCTGGGCGGTGCCGCCCGCAGGGCGAATGGGGCCGGCGAAGTAGAGGCTCAAGTACTGTGTGCGGTCCGGGTTGGCCTTTATGACTATCTTGGGGAGGCCTTCGATTGGTGCAACGGTGACGCCCTCCGTCATGATGGCGAGGGCCGTACGAATAGCTTGATCAGCTGCCTGCTGTTTCTCGAAGCTGCCGAATCTACCGAGGGTGATCTCCTCCGCTATCTTGAAGGCCATCTCCCTGCGGTCCATGCCCTCAAGCTCTCTCATACGGACGGTGAGGCCGGGGGGGCCGAGCATCTTCTCGACGCGCTCTGCGATGTCGTGGGTGATCTGCGCTTCGACCTCCCTACTGGCGTCGAGGCCCTTCGCCCGTGCTACACCGGCGAGCTCGTAGAGCTTGGCCAGCTTAGTCTCTAGCTCGTCGAAATATGCCCTGTTTTCCGGCGTCATACGGAGCTGGCTCAAATCAAGAGGGTATGGTGCGGAGGTGGATAATTAGGCTTGGGCCTGGAGCGCGGAGGTTATCTCGCTTATGCGCTCCGTGACCTTTTTTTCCTCCTCGACGAGAGTGCCAGTAACGATTATCTGAGCGCCTGCCCTCTTAGCGGCAACGGCAGCCTTCGGGTCCCTGATCCCACCGCCCACGATTAAGGTGCCCTTACAGTACTTGCGGACGGCATCGATCATATGGGGCGTGACTGGCTGGGGTGCGCCGGAGCCCGCCTCTAAGTAGATATAACGCATCCCGAGAAGCTCAGCTGCGGATGCGTAGGCGACGGCCAGCTCGGGACGGTCATATGGGACGACGCGTGCCTGGCCAACATATCCAGCTGCCCCGCCGTATCCTACGATTATATAGCCCATCGGCATCGTCTCCAGGCCGAGCTTCTTCACCATAGGGGCCCCGATAGCCTGGCTGTCTATGAGGTAGTATGTATTGGAACTGTTAAGGAGGCTCATGAACCAGATGGCATCAGCAGCACCCGTTATGCTGGCGATGTTGTTGGGAAAGATGATAACGGGGAGCTTTACGGCTGCCTTGATCCTCTTAACGGCGTCCTCCATTTCGACACCGGATGCCACGGTGCTCCCACCCACCATGATAGCGGCGGTGCCACCCGCCTCAGCGTCCTTCGCGATGGCTGCACAGTCGTAGCCTGACTTCTTCTCTGGGTCAAGGAGGGTCATGTGTATACAACCCTCCGCCCTAATGCGGTCCTGAATGAGTTGTTCTACGCGGTTAGGCAACCTTCTGCGTCGCCCCCTCCTCGTAGTACTTGTCGACGAATATGCTGTATGCGTCGACGGGGGCCGTGTTGGGCTCTATGGTTATGCGTCCATGGAGACCGCAGGCGCTGCAGCGTATACCGGCGAGGTTGTTCTTGGGGTCGATTGTGACTTTTATGGAGTTCTTGGCGCAGTTGGGGCAGAGGAACAACTCGGGCAGTGTCTTCCTAATGATCTTTTCTTCCTTCTTCCTTCTTCTTCCCATGGACGTGTCTCCTTTAAGCGTTTACGTAGGGGCTCAGCTTAGTCTTAAGATTGCCGGAGGGATACGCTTGTGCTCCTTGGCAGCTACTCTCTCTATATTTCCCTCGACGCTCCGCTGGTCGACGCCGGTCTCTGAGGCAATGCGAGCCGGAGGCCAGCCCTTGAGGTGGATGTGGAAGATGAGATCAAGGCTGTCGTAGAGTAGCCTCAGAGCCTTTTCCATGTCATGGCCAAGCTAAAGGTGCACCGATGCGGGCTTTTCAGTTACACTTGAAGGGATACCGAGATATCTTCCCAGGGCTCGGATCTGGCATTTACTGAGTCGAGCCTTCATGTTACAAACACTACACTGACTGAAGGGTCGAATCCGGTTATATGTTCACGTATCACATGTAACATTGGCGTGATCTCAACGTGCTCACAAGTGACGCGGATAATCTAACAGAGGCACATCACATCCTCCGAGTCGACGTTTGGTGTGATATCACGCTCCGGGAGGTGAGCATAGCGACATTTTCGGCTCCCTGAGACCTCACAGAGGCCGCAAGAACCGTTGCCAAGTCGAATTCACCGCTAACATCGATGACGACACTATTTAATTCCGTTGATTTTATCGCTATTCGAATAAATTCAGTGACCTTTTCACCCGTATTCAACAGGTCTAAAGAGAACTGGTTTATTGTGATCATTGGGTTTTATATCGTATGAGGGGATTAAATCATTTTTATATACGTATTTTGGTTAAATACTTGCAATTTAACTTGTATTTTTTGATTTTAAGGTGAATATTATATGTTTGAACATGTGTTACATTGAGAATAACCCCATTATTGGTGTCATCAAAAGGTTGATACGGCATACAGTTCTGTATACAATGGTATCATTTAGCGATAACAATCATGATGGAGCGTGAATGCCTGAAGGCCATTGAAAATACCCAGATAATGATTCAGAAAGCATTTCAGGACCCTATAACAGACCTATTACTTAAAAACAGCAATTTAACAAAGACTCAGTTTGAAACACTCATGATTGACCTCCTAATCGACGTTATGTCTGACGAAAAAGTTCCGTTTAAGGATAAGACTTTATTTAGAGCCCGAAAAGTAAGTCGGGGCTCATTTAGCCGCACATTAGGTCAGGCTAGACATAGAGTGATATCTTCAATCTTCACTATAATCCTCCTTAGCTATGTTGGGGTCTACGATGCTAAGCCCTTCGAGGAGTATCAAAATCTCTCCGAAAAATTGAGAGAATACCTTATAGAGATCGAGAAATCTAGCGCTAAGCACTCTTCAGCTCTACTTAGACATATAGAAGAGGAATTGGCAGAGGGGATAGAGTCTCTATCACACCCGACGAAACTCAAGACGGTGTGATATCACACTAAATCACAGATGCAAGAGCGATGCAATTCTGGCCTACGGAAGATCCTCCGTCCCCTAATGGAGTTAAATGGTTTATCAACATATTTAGTCCATTGTCCTGTATTTTTTTAATGATTTGCCGCGAGATGTATCTGTTGACTAATACACCGCCAGAGATTGCTATAGTACGGATATGTTCAGACTTCGCTACCTCAATAGCAATCGTAGATATGCCATCAGCTAAATATTTCTGGCCAAAAGCTGCCATATCCTCTTTTTTAAGTCTATTTTCATTATCTATTAAGTATTTAAGCATATTAGCGGTTTTTAATTCATAGATATCCTTCTTATTCTCAATTTCAGTAGAGTATCTAACTATCTCAGGTTTTCCTTTTTCAGCGAAGGACTCAAGCCTCATCGCTGGCTCACCTTCATAAGTTCTGAAATAAGTTAAACCCAGTAAAGACGCGATTGAGTCGAGAAGTCTGCCAGAGCTTGAAGTTTTTAGAACATTTAGCGTTCTTGATTGCTTCAGAATTAGGTCGTTTTCTTCGAAACCATTAGGTAAAGCTTCCTCAATGTGATTCTCTGTGATATCACGCAATTCATCATCTCCCATAACAGTGGATAAACCAGAGATCAGCATCCTATAGGGATATAAAGCACAAAGATCTCCCCCCGGCATGGGTAGATATTCGAGCTGACCCGCACGTTTATAGTCAAAATAGGTCGAAATGAGCACTTCCCCACCCCAAATAGCTCCGTCAGGCCCATACCCCGCACCATCCAGTGCTATTCCGACGACGCTCTCATCCGGTTTTATACCATTCTCAGCGCAAACGGAAACAATGTGAGCGTGATGGTGCTGCGACCTTGTGATTTGAGCACCCGTCTCCTGTGATATCACCCCCGCCAACCGTGATGTCATATACCCCGGATGCTGGTCACAGGCTATCACATCGGGGTTACGTGTGATTTTGAGGAGGTCACGCATACCATAGATAGCGCTTTTCTCGTACTCTAGGGTCTCAAGATTAGTTATGTCCCCAATGTACTGGGTCTGATAGCATCTCCCATCTAACGTAACTGAGGCGGCGTTGCTCTGCTCGGTCCCGACGGCGAAGGATATGCCCTTCTTCAAAGGTATTTCGACAGGATCGGGCACATACCCACGCGATCTCCTAACAAAGGCCACCCGACCCTCGTTCACTCGCATAAGGGTGTCGTCGCATCTGTTCACGATCTCCCTATTGTGGACGAGAAAGTAGTCGGCCACGCTCCCTAAATCACTCAGGGCACCCTCGTTCGTTATAGCCATGGGAAGTCCCGACCTGTTACCACTCGTCATTATGAGTGCCGGACCACCCAGTCTCCTGAAGAGCATCACCTGAATCCCCGTGTAGGGGAGCATCACGCCTACCCTGCTCAATCCCGGTGCGACGAGATCGGAAATTACATTTCCTTTCTTCTCTACGAGAACTATAGGCTTCTGCCACGATACTAGTGCCCTCGACTCATAGGTGTCCGGGGAGGCGAAGCACTTTATGGTCGCGATGTCAGGGGCCATGAGGGCGAATGGCTGATATGGCCTATTTTTCCGGGTTCTCAGCTTCGCAACGATGTTATCCTCCGTGGCGAGAGTTGCGAGATGGAATCCCCCGATCCCCTTCACAGCGACTATGCTCCCCTCCCTCAATAGTTTTACCGCCTCCGCGAAAACGTCGCCGACCTTGATCTCAGCTCCCGATGCGTCCAATAGGCTCATCTGGGGGCCGCAGATGCTGCATGTTATACCTTGGGCATCGAATCGCCTGTCGAGTGGGTTCTTGTAGTCGCTCTGGCAGTGCCTGCATATGGGGAAAGCGTCCATGTGGGTCCTTTTCCTATCATATGGGAGGGACCTGACTCCTGTGAACCGTGGGCCGCACCAAGCGCAGGCCGTGAAGGGGTACTCGAACCAACGCCCCTCTTTGTCCTCCATATCCCTTAGGCAGTCGGGGCAGATCCCGATGTCGGGCGGGAAGATGCCTGAAACGACTTCCTTACCGTTACGGCTCCGATTTATAACGAACTCCTTGAACCTGCCCCTGTAGGGTCTGTATGAGGAATGAATACCTGTTATTTCTGATACTGGTGGTGCCTCAGCCTGAATGGACTTGACGAATGCTTCCACGTTCTCTGTCTGGCCCTCTACAACAGTCTCGACTCCCGCGTCCCCGAGGTTTATGACGTATCCCCTGAGCCCGTAGCGGACCGCCAGACGGTAGATGAAGGGACGGAAACCCACGCCTTGCACCCTACCGGTCACGTGAACCTCGACCTCAACGCTGCCCGGGGAACCCAAACCAATTCACAGCTATGAGGCTACTCGATTATTAAACGATGGGTCCTGGACTCCCTCATGCGGTGAGAGCAACCAAAGGATAAAAAAGCCAGACCAATGACATTCACATTAGAGCATAGTCGGCGATACCTTGGATCTCACCATAACCGCGGCCGCCCTATTACTAGTAACAGTAGCCGCCTCCATCATCTTCTATCGCAGGATAAAGGAGGCGACGACAGAGTACAACGGCGCTAAGGAGTTCGTACACAACATAACCTTTGGCTTCACCCGCCAGGTCAACCGCCTACAGCAGGATGTCGCCAAGGCGGAGAACGAGGCCACGACGGCGAAGATCGTCGCTTCGGAGGCCCTGAGGAACAGCGGAGAGGCGAAGGAGGCGACCCTCAAGGGCCTCGAGGCCGTCAAGACCATGCAAAACCGCGTAGACTCCAACGAGTCTGAGGTCGAGTCCATCAAGAAGGAGGTCCAGAAGCTCGCATCCGCCACGAAGCAGCGCGTCGTCGTCCGCCAGGACATAGCTGCACCCATTCCAGTCCAGCAGGGCAGTGTCCTCGCGCAGCTTACGGAGACCGAGTTAAGTGCCCTCAAGAAGATCGCCGAACTTGGAGAGGGAACAGTTCCCGAGATCAAGAAGCACCTAGGCACAACACGCGAGCACACGGCGCGCACTTTAAAGAAACTCTACGAATCCGGTTTCGTCGACCGCAGCACGAACGCTATGCCATACCGCTATAGCGTCCGCAAGGAGATACGTGACCTCATCCAACAGCAGCCGGAGCAGAAGCCGACGCTGTAGAGACCCCTGCCTAAAAAATATGGGAGGGGGGTATTACAACCAATCCCATAATTAACATCTTTCAACCGGAGAAAACCGAAAAACGCTCCTATTATCTTTTATAATATACAAAAACGTGCTTCTAAGTCACACATTCTGCATATGAAGAAAGCGAATCCGGAGATATAACCAAAGCCGCGTAGCCTTTATATCCCCAATCCCATCACAGATACGAAATGAAGACCAACAGCGTAGACAAGGCACCGCGGATGAGCCCCGCTAAGGGAGTAGAGATCATAATTCTTGGCAGCAGCGACAAGGTCATGCTCACACACATTATCGCCCAACCCGGAGCGGTCGTCCCCGACCACAAGCACCCACACGACCAGATAGGTACATGCATCAAGGGCGAAGGAGTCCTAACTTCTGGAGGTAAGAAGTTCAAGACCATTCCAGGCGCAAGCTGGTACATCCCCGGAGGAGAGAGCCACGACTGGGTCAACACGAGCAAGGGCGAGACCATCCTCGTTGAGGCATTCTCACCCCCACGCGAGGACTACCTCTCAAAGGCCAAGTAAACGAGAGTGAAGCACACCCCTTGAGCGAGCGGACGCCTCAGTTCCTACAGCGCATCATCGAAGCAGGCTACCAGCTCGGCCCTGACGCCTACGCCTATCTCATGGGTATACCAGCTGAGACTGCAGACACTTTATCACAGAAAGCCATCTTGAAAGCAGATTCTTCATCTCTCCCCCTCTTCGTCCTCGACAAGGGCTATCTACTATCCCTAGTTGAGACCCCGCGCCCTGAGCCCCTCCCCCAGAAGAACCGCCCCATAGCCGCTAGGGATAAGGGCGCATCGCTAAAGGTCCTTGACGAGGAACCCGCTCAGCCAGCAAGCGACGCGGAGGGTTTCCTCCAGTACTTCCAGAGCCGATACGACCGCCTCGAGGCCATTCTCAAACGCCGCGTAGATGTAAAGGACGCCATCGCAATAGAGCAAGCGCTGAAACTCCCTCTCAAGCAGAAACTCAAGACCATCGGCATTGTCTCCGAGAAACGAACAAGGGGCTCCAAGCTCTTCATCGAGCTAGAGGATCGTCGCTCCACCATCAGCGTGATGGCTACCGACGAGGAGGTCATACACCGTGGCCTCGAGCTCCAGGAGGACCAGGTAATAGCCGTCGACGCCGTCAAGTACACAGACGACCTCCTCATCGCGAACGACTGGATCTGGCCCGACGTCCCAAACAACACCCCTAGGCGAAGCCCCGACCCACTGTACGCGGCTCTCCTCGCCGACATCCACGTCGGCTCAAAATATTTCCGTGGCGACCTCTTCGACAAGTTCATCGACTGGATGAACCTCGAACTCGGCCCCCCGCAGAGCAGGGACGCCGCGGCGCGCATCAAGTACGTCGTGATCGCTGGTGACCTCGTCGACGGCGTCGGCATCTACCCAGAGCAGCTCGACGAGCTCACCATATCCGACATACGTGAGCAATACCGTGCCGCTGCGGAGCTCCTTAAAAGGCTACCCGATTACGTCGACATCGTTGTGACCCCCGGCAACCACGACGCAACCCGCCATAGCATGCCCCAGCCCCCAGTGCCCAAGGAGTACGCAAAGGAGCTACATGAGGACCCGCGCGTCAAGATGCAATCCAGCCCCTGCAGGCTCAACCTGAACGGCGTCGAGATCCTCGTCGAGCATGGGAAGGGGATGGATGATATACTCAGCAGCACGCCCGGCTACGAGTTCAACCACCCCCTCAAGGCGATGGAGCTACTCTTCAGGTGCCGCCATCTCGCCCCCAGATACGGGCAGAGCACGCCGATTGCGCCGGAGCGTACCGACAGACTCGTCATAGGGAGCGTCCCGGACGCCATGCTCATGGGCCACATTCACATCAACGAGACCAAGCGCTACAAGGGAGTCACACTCGTCTCCGCTGGCTCGTGGCAGGACCAGACACCCTTCCAGAAACGTATGCAGATAGAACCCACGACCGGCGTCGCCACCATCTTCGATCTGCAAACACACCAGACGCTCGACTTAGATTTCAAGCGCTTCTAGTCAGTCCGCGCGCCACGATCCCGGCGACCCTCAGCGGCTCCGGTGCCCTAGTCAACTGAGCCGAGGCCCTCAGGACCCCCTCACACCAGTCCCTCGACTCGCCCACCACCTCGAAAAAAACCGGAGGGTAACCCATCCTCGTCACGAGGCTGTAAACATCTCCCAGCCTTTCGACCGGGGCCCACCTCTCCTCCCAATCGGCGAAGTGGGCCTTCAAAGCCGCCAAAACGGATTGGCTATTAGGCTTCTTCCCCGAGTAGACGATGACCGGGATGCCAAGCTCTTCGTGCAGCCTCGTCGCATCTATGATGTTGAACCCAGCGAACGAGACGCCCCCCAGAATCAAACAATCGCAACGGATGTTTACAAGCATTCTTAGCAGCACGTCAGTAGCGTCCCGCCCGTCAACGGCAACCCTTCCAAACCTAACCTCATCGATCCTGTCCCCGACCATCAAGACTGCGCAGAGGAGGGTAGACTGCCCCGGTTGGAAGACCCTGAAACTACCGTCCTCCACCCCGATAAGGCGCTGGGTGCTCAATACTTCTCGAGCTTACCCTTGATCTGGCACTTAATAAGGAACTGCGGGTAGGTCTTCTTCGGCACCTTGACCTCGCCACTAAGGATCACAATCTTCTCGATCCCCCTGAGTGCCTCGGCGTCGACGTCTTTCTCGAAGACGAGTGTCCCACTGCTCTCTATCTTGAATGGACCCATGTCTCTGCTTATGTCGAGGACGTCGTTCTTCGAGAGAGTGACTTCACCCTCATCCTCGACCGTCAGGACGAAGCTTCCGCCGGCCTGAACTGTCGTTTCACCGTTCGTCACGGATGCGACAACGTTATCGGCGAGGTCGCCGTCGATGTAAGCCTTCAGCGCGGAATTTACCAGGTCGCTGACTCGCTTGCCATCCTTCTTCGCCATGGAGAACACCTCGTTGTAAAGCCCCGTGTCGAGGCCCCGGATGGCGACAGTCTTGCGAGTCATGTTTACAGTGCGACCTGATTACTTGTTTACATGTTTACTTGTTAACAAGTAATCTTATAAGCTTATCGCGGCTGTTTTCTTTTCGCCGACGACAGGCGGATTGTGGAGACGACTATATGGCTCGAGTGGTGCCCCTGAGAGATGCGTTAAACATCGATAAAAGTAGATCGGTGAACAGGATCACACCAAAGGAGACAAATTTCGTCAAATACACACAGATCTTCCGTCAACTACTCCTCCTCAACGAGAAGAACGATCTCGCCACCACATTGAAGAATATTCAGGAGCTTCTCAACTTTAGCGAGAACATCTTCAGTTCACCCGCTGTAGCCGAGACCTTCCTCTACTTCTGTTTACACGGTGCTGCGACGGCCTGGGTGCTCCAGACGGAGCTTAACCAGCCCGAGGCAACCGTCTACAGGACGCTTAAGAGGCTCAGGGCGGTCGGTCTCATTGGCCCGGCACTCAAGGTCTCCAAGGTTCAGTCGAGTAAGGGCGGTCCACGCCCAACTATCTGGGCGCTGGAGAGTGCAAGCGGGGACGAGATAGCAGCGGCTCTCAAGCACCACTACAGGACGCTTAGCCCAAAGTATCGCGTCGCAGAGGAGGTCGCGCAGACCATCATGGACCAGTATGTCAAGAAGGGGCGCGAGGAGATCACGTACAGGGACCTCCTCGAGCAGATCAAGGAGATGCGCATACCCTTCAAGGCACCAGATATAGCGGACCTAGCCGCCCAGTACCTCGTCGAGAAGGGCGTAAAGGTCTGGCGTTAAGCCAGACTGTAGCGTAGAACGCCGTCAATGATCTTTTCGCTTATCTCACCTTTGTTCCTCAGGTAGATGAGGTGCGCATAGGTCTCAGTAGCCGCCATTCTCTTCGTCCAGAAGTCCATGACGAGCCATGGGCGGCTGTCCCAGTGAATCGCGCTAGCTACGTCGAAGACCGAGCTCTTACTGCTCCTAAGCGCCTCCTTGATCTCGACTAGGCGGGCTTCGTGGTGTTTGAAGAGCTGAGACACCCTGTCTGGTAGGTTTGTGAAGTTGTGCTCGTGGCCGGGGAGGATGAGGTCGACTGGCAGATCCTTGATCTTGTTTAGACTGTTCAAGTAATCCCCAAGTGGGTCCCTCTTCTCCCATGTGTGAAGGCTGACGTGGCTGGTGATCTTCGGCAGGACGTGGTCGCCGCTGAAGAGTATCCGCCTATCCGAGTCGTGTAGGCAGATGTGTTCAGCTGCGTGGCCTGGGGTCCAGATCACCTTTAGCTTTATTCCATCGAGGTCGATCGTGTCACCGTCCTCGAGGAGCTTGTCGAGCCTCAGTGGCTCGGGGTCCTCCCTGAAGGCATGCTCGAATCGGCTGAGGAACTGCTGGAATGAGCCCCCGCCCATGAGCTGTAGCTCCTCGGAGGTGTTCCTGTACATCTCCTTGTAGACCCTGATCTGCTCCTTCTGGCGCTCGTCAGCGATTCGGTGTGCTAGGGTTTCGACGTCCACGCTCTGTCTAATGTATTCGATGAGTCCGACGTGGTCGTTATGCATGTGGGTGATGATAATACGCTTCAGGTCCTTTAGTTGGGTCCCCTGTTCACCCAGCTGCTTCTCGAGGGCGCCTAGGGAACCCCAGTCGGGGATGCCGGCGTCTATGAGTGTCTTGGACTCCTTGAGGAAGTATGAGTAGGTGTAGCCTAACGGGTTGTGCCTCATCGGTACTTTGAACTGGTGTACGCCTTCGGCGATCTGCATTTGAGCCACTCCTGCAGGTGTCCGTGAACCGGCTTTTAAATGAATGGTGGCGTGGTTAGCCTATTTCTTCATGCTTCTGTAGGCGTAGAAGAGGAGGAAGAGGGCGATGAACCCGGCCGCGCCCATCGTCGTCCAGACCACGTTGAAGTTGTACCTGTCGATCAGGTACCCGAGAAGCGTTGACCAGATGGCGCTGACCCCCGCACCGACGGCGAAGAAGAGGCCGGTGAGTATCTCGCGCTCGTTGGGGCCGGCCACGCTCATAAGGTGCGCCTGCATTAGCGAGGTCAGGGAGAAGGTCGTAAGCGAGAGAAGGAAGAGGTTCGGGATGATCAGCAGGCTGAAGGTCGTGTAGAAGCTGAGGGAAACGATCATCAGGGTTGTGATCGTGAGTGAGATCATTGCGATCTTTAGGTAGCCCCTCTTCTCGGCCACCCGGCCGAGGTAGATTGTGCCGATGACGCCTCCGATTGTGCCGAGGGCGCTGACGACTCCCGCCGCGAGTATCGGTTGACCCAGCCCCTTAGGGCTCCTGAGGAAGAGGGGCACCCACGTGTTGAGTACGCCGAGACCAGTCCCACCGGAGACGAAGCCGTAGGCGAGCAAAATCGCGATCGCTCCAGGGACCTTTAGCGATGCCTTCACATCCTCGGTCAGGTTGCGGTCCTTGCGCTCGATGTGAATGACCGTGGCCGCTGGCTCCTTCCTGAGCACGACGAGGATCATGATGCCTGTGCAGATTGGTATAATGCCGAGGACGAAGAAGGCGGATTGGTAGCCGTAAAGGAAGGCGACGCTCGAGAGAAGAAGCGGGCTTATGATGTTGCCGACGTAACCGAGGCCGAAAAAGACGGACAGGGCAGAACCTATACCCTTCTTCTGATACTTCTCTGCTATGATGGACGAGCTCATGGGGTGTTGCCCCGCTTGGCCTATGCCTGAGGCGGATTGGCCACCCAGAACAACAGAGAACCTGTCAGCTGCCCCCGTGATGATGCACCCGAGGCCCATCAGGATGTTAGAGCCGCCGAGCAGTACCCTTCTCGAGATCCTGCGGCTAAGGAGGCTGTAGATGATGGGGAGGATGCCTAGCACGTTGAGGAGCCCCGTCATCAAACCGATCTGGGTGTAGTCGAGCTTCAGGTTGTCAATCATGCTCTGGTTGAGGATGCCGGCGCCTTGGAAGAAGTGCTGGGAGGTGTGTGAGATCGTTATAGCCCCGAGTACCTGCTTTTCCGACAAGCCTTGGTTCTCTTTTTCTTCTCCCATGTGGTTAAGTCGCCTAAACAGATTCAGGGCTGGGCAGCTTGCGTTTAAAGCTACTCTTTAGGTCCCTGCCGTAAGGTTTTTCGGCTTCTAGGACCTGCCACGGCTATAGACAACCTTGCCACCAACGATGGTTGCCTCAACGCGTATGTTACGGAGCTCGCTCTCACCGACCTTGTATGGATCCGCCGAGAGCACGGTGAAGTCGGCTAGCTTTCCCTCCTCGATGGTCCCCTTGCGCCCCTCGTCGAACCCGACGTAGGCTGCATTGACAGTGTACATGCGTATCGCCTGGTCGATGGACACGCATTCCGTCGCCATGATCGTCTTGCCCGTATTCTCAGATTGGCGTGTCACCGCCGACCAGATGCCCTTAAGGGGGTTGCAATAGGTTAGAGGGCAGTCTGAGCTCCCACTGACAACTATGCCCTCCTCGAGCATCGACTTGATGGGGTAGGTGTACCTCATCCGCTTCTCTCCGAGGGAGGCTTCGAAGCCATCACCGTTTCGGGTTACTAGCTCGGGCTGGGTGGAGACGACGACGCCGAGCCTCTTCGCCTTGTCCCTAAGCGCCTTCGGGACTATGCTGCCGTGCTCGATCCTATGCCTGTGGTTGGTCCGAGGCGTGTCCTTTAAGGCAGTCTCGTAAGCGTTCAGAACAGCTTCTATGGCGCGGTCACCTACCGCGTGGGTCGCGATCTGCATTCCCGCCCTGTTCGCCTCGAGTATCTGATTCGAGAAGACCTTTTCATCGTTCAGTATGCCCATGTTGTCGGGCTCGCCCTCGAAGTTCTCCTTCATCGCGGCCGTCTTCGCGATGAGGGAACCGTCGCTGAATATCTTGATCGCCCCAATCCTGAGCATGTCATCACCTAGGCCCGAGGAGATACCTACCTGTAGGATGTTTGGGAGGAGTTCCACTTTGGGTAGGAGGGTCACACGTAGGGGCAGTTTTCCCTCGGCTGCGAGCTCCTGGGTGACTTTGATCTCATCATGGTCTGCGGAGGGGACGTGGATGGCTGTTAGGCCGTACTCGACTGCCCTCCCGACGCCGATGATTATCGCCTCCCTTAAGATTGCGAGGTCGGGCCGCGGGCGTACACCGTTCAGTCCCACGGGGGCCATGAACCTCGCGTTGGACCGGAGGAACCCCGTCGGCTCCCCATTTGCGTCGACGTCTATCCAGCCGCCCGCAGGTGGTTTCGTGCTTCTGTTTATTCCCGATACCTCTAGTCCCCTCGAGTTGAGGAGCGTTGCATGGCAGGAGAAGTGGTGAAGGTATACGGGGTTATCAGGGGAAACGTCGTCAATGTCCCAGCGGGTAAGGAGGCGCCTCTCCATGAGTAGGCGCTCGTTCCATCCCCTCCCCATCACCCACTCACCCTTCTGCGTGCTTTTCACCCTCTCCCTGAGTCGACTCCTGACCTCATCCACGGACTTTGTCTCCTCGAGGTTCAGAGTCCTCAGCGTCAAGCCGAAGTCGTCGAGGTGGACATGGGTGTCAATGAACCCAGGGAGGACGGTCATACCGCCGAGGTCCAGAACCTTCGTACCTCTTCCCCTCCCCTTCTCAAGCTCCATGCTCGAACCAAGCTGGGCTATCACTCCATACTTCACTGCCACCGCCTCGACCCGAGGCACCTTCTCGCTCAACGTCAGAACATTACCGTTCGTAAGCACAAGGTCAGGATGCATGTGGGCCAACCTTGGTACCAGTGCGGCACCTCCCTCTATTAATAGTGACTCAAATATGGTAACTGGGTCCGCGGGTTCTAACCTGGGACAGTGAATTCTCCTTATTCGGTAAAATCGCTTTTCTTTGAACAATTGCGTAAATAAAAAGTGATTAAGATATCTATTTCCAAAATTACCGCCCTTTTTTTTAGCTTGAGGCTTCTGGGAACCTTTATTACAGTGTACAACCGACCATTGCAGAATAATCGTAGGCCCCAATCTTGACGTTAGAAAGTGAGGTTCCCGGATACGATAAACGTCCAGCAACGGTTACGTATTCGATAGAGTCTCGACTTGCAGACGCCACTTTCCGGCCTATGTAATCGGTTTTGGAAGATGAAGTGACGTGAGTGTTGCTAAACCAATCCTTGAGTGGGTTAAGACTCTCAAAGTACAGCTCGACATGCAGAGGTCGATAAAGGCATTCAAGATAGTTGCGAAATACAACAAGCCATATTTCGCATACTTAGGACTAATTGTGGTTCTATCTGCTGTTCGTTCCTACCTCTTCACGTTGGAGCCCCTATACACTGCCGAGATAATTGACAACGTTATCGTCGCCAACGACTATAACCTTCTGATAGGTTTACTGTGGGGAATATTCATAGCTGTCGCTGGTTACGGTTTACTGAATTTCGTGATAATCTTCTTGAACGGATACACGGCCAAGAATATCGTCAGAGACATCCGATCCGATTACTATCGGGCTCTTCAGGAGAAATCCTTTGATTTCCACGACGCGTCAGCTGTCGGGGATCTGATCTCTAGGGCGACGATGGATCTTCAACCCCTCGATATGTTCCTCAGCCAGGCGGTGGGTGTGGTCTGTGACGCTGTTTTCACCGCCATCGCGGTGTTCCTCGTCATGTTCTCTATCAACCAGACTATGAGTCTCATAGCTATCGTGCCCATAGTTATCGTGTTCTACCTCAACGTCGGTCTCTTCACGAGGACAATGCCCCTCTTCAGGAGGATGCAGATGATCCTCGGCCGGCTTGGCGCGTATATCCAGCAGGATATAATCGGCATGAAGAACGTCCGAATCTTCCAGCGTGAGGAGGAGATGGAGGATGGTTTCAAACAGGTCGAGGAAAAGTATGTAGAGACAGCGATTACTGCTGGAAGGATAGCATCTATTTACACTCCTGCCGCTGAAGCCGGTCTATCAATCGGTGTTACCCTCATTTACATCTACGGAGCTAACCTCATAGTACTACCTGCAGCTATCCTCACAATCGGTGACCTTATACTCTTCACAAGATACATGCGCAGACTCACAATGCCTCTGAAGAACCTTAGCATGGTCATCGGGCAGTGGGTCAACGCGTCAGCGGGTTTCGAGCGAGTAAGTGACGTGGTTGAAGCCCCCGTTACGGTGAAGGACCTACCTGATGCGGAGGACCACAAGATCGAGCGGGGAGAGATTATATTCAAGGACGTAAGCTTCGGATACGTTCCTAACACCCCTGCACTCAACAAAGTGAGTGTAGACGTGAAGCCAGGTGAGAAAATCGCTATACTTGGCGCGACGGGATCAGGGAAGACTACTCTGATCTATCTGGTGCCGAGGTTCTACGATATTATCTCGGGTAGCCTAACAATAGATGGGATAGACATCAAAAATTACAAGATTGCCTCCCTTAGGAAGCAGATCGGACTAGTCCTTCAGGACGTCTTCCTCTTTTCAGGTACTATCAGGGACAATATCGCCTTCGGTAACCCCGCCGCTTCAAACGACGAAGTCGTCAAGGCGGCGAAGCTCGCTCAGATCCACGACTTCATCGAGAGTCTGCCAGAAAAGTATGACACTATAATCGGGGAGCGTGGTGTCACCCTGTCGGGCGGGCAGAAGCAGAGGGTAACGATCGCACGCGCCCTTCTAACCGATCCCAAGATACTGATACTAGACGACTCGCTATCCTTCGTCGACGCGAAGACGGAGCATGAGATCCAGCAGGCAATCGACGAGGCGATGAGGGGGAGGACGACACTCATGATCGCCCAGAGACTATCCACGATAAAGAACGCGGATCGGATCATCGTCCTCGAAAACGGTGAAATCGTGGAGCTAGGCAGCCACAGCGAGCTGATGGCAGTGAATGGGATCTACAAGCGGATCTACGAAACCCAGTTCCTCGAGAAGGCTCCCGAGGAGATCCTCGCGGGGAGGGTGAAGTAAATGTCACGGGAATTCAGCGATTTCTCGACAAAGACGGAGGAGGCCCGGAAGAGGACCATCTCCGACACCGACCTGATTAGGCGACTTTACAACTACGCAGCAGATTTCAGAAGGAATTTCCTAATCGGTATGTCGACTATTGTAATGACTGCAGTTACATCACTCACTATACCCTATCTTCACCTAGTCGTCATTGACGATATTATCACACCCAAAAACCTAGCGGGATTCATGTGGTGGATCCCCATCTTCCTATTCGTCACGGCCGCCCACTACATTGTGCAGTACACACAAATCTACCAGATGAGGATAGTTGGGGAGAACGTCGTCGCCAAGATGCGCGACCAGATGATCAGGAAGCTCCAGCAGATATCCCTCAGGTACTTCTCAGAGGGAGAGCTGGGTAGAATCCTATCGAGACCAGTGAACGACGCAAACCTCGTACGCATATTCATCAGGCAGGGGCTCGCGCAGATCGTGCTCGACGTTTCATCGATAGTCGGCTCACTCATCATCATATTCTTCATCAACGCCAAGTTAGCGCTGATCGCCGTATCGATCGTGCCTTTTGCCGTCATAGTCGCCTGGAGTCTCGGGAAAATATCGAGGAAGTACTACAGAAGGGTCCTCATGTACACCTCCGGTATGGTCGCGAAGATACAGGAGAACCTGTCAGGAATCAAGGTCATCAAGGCCTTCACGCAGGAGGATAGGACTACAAAGGGGTTCATCGAGACCCAGGACAAGGTCTATCACACGCAGGTGCGGACGGTTGCGATCTCAAGCTCCTATCAACCGATCCTGCTAATCATGAGAATCATCGGGACTATTTTGATCCTCTACTTCGGGGCCGTTATGGCGATGTCGGGTGAGATAACGATCGGTATACTCGTCGCTTTCACGGAGTATCAGTTCCAGTACTTCCAGCCACTACTCGACCTCATCACGCAGTGGGATCAGTACCAGTCCTCTATGTCAGCAATAGAAAGGATGTTTGACCTCATCGACACGAACCCTGAGATACAGGAGCCTTCAAAGGAGACTGCAGTCAACATCGAGCACATCAATGAGGTGAAGTTCGATGACGTGACCTTCGGCTACGAAAGGAACATCCCGGTGCTCAAGAACATCGACTTCACCCTCTCGAAGGGTAAGAAGATGGCATTCGTGGGTCCCACGGGTGCTGGTAAGAGCACAATCATCAACCTGATCTCCAAGTTCTACATGCCACTCGGCGGCAAGGTACTGATAAACGGGCACGACATGAAGGACGTCACCACCGAGTCCCTACGCGCCCATATGAGCATAGTGTTACAGGACTCCTTCCTCTTCGCGATGAGCGTCAGAGACAACATACGCTTCGGCAAGCCGGAGGCGAGCGACGAGGACGTCGTGACTGCCGCCAAGTCCGTCGGGGCACACGACTTCATCATGAAACTGCCCAATGGCTACGACTATACCCTGAAGGAGGGGTCGAGCAACATCTCAATCGGACAGAGACAGCTCATCAGCTTCGCGAGGACACTACTGATGAACCCTGACCTACTCATACTAGATGAAGCAACGTCAAGTATCGATCCTTACACCGAGCTGGTCATCCAGAACGCGTTGAAAGCCCTCCTCGAAAACCGCATGGCGATCATCATTGCCCACAGGCTGTCCACAATCAGGCTCTGCGATGAGATATTGGTCATCGATCATGGCGTGGTCGTAGAGCGTGGGTCCCACTTCGACCTGATGTCGAGCGGCGGGTTGTATGCGTCGTTCTACCGGATGCAGTTCAAGGAGGAGAGTGGGCTTATAGGAGCCTCTACAGAGGTCCATACGAACAACACCACTTAACCCCATTTTTACTCATCGGTATTGGAGCGAGAGGAGACGCCCCTTCTCATCAAACCCCTCTATCTCAGAGCCGTCAGCCCGTTTCTGTCCCATCCGCCGCGCAGCCTCAGCGTAGCCCTTCGAGAGCTTATACTCGGGAGACATCGTGAAACGGGTGGGGAGGCTGCTCGTCCCCCTCTGCTCAAGACCGTAGGCTAGCTCCGCGATCTTGTTCTTAGGTGCCGTGAAGATCATCTCGTCGTCCTGGGCGCCGGCGTATCCCCTATCCCCCCTGCAGGGGACGGAGACTTGGCACTCGTCCTTGAGGAGGCTGGGAACGACGGAGTAGACGCAAGCGGAGTGGCCCCCAAGGACAGTAGTGATGTCTCGACCGTCCTTGTAGGCGATCCCTAGCAGGAGCTTGAGGAGCTGAGCGGAGTTGCAATAGATCACTGCGGCGTCCGGCTCAAATGTCGCTGTTTTAAGTGGAGCTGAGACAACGCCAACGTATTCACCCGTCTTGAGCCTCGGGACCTCGCTCGCCCAATTAGCCCCCGCCTCCAGCGAGGCGACCCCGTCAGGGTAGCGTGTCTCGCCGGCGAGGAAGTTGCTCGGGGGCTCAGCAAGGCCGAAGCCTATGACTGGCTCGGGGCACCACATGTCCTCGAAGACCTGGGCAACGGTCTTCCCGAACTTTCTTGAGAGGGAGAAGCACTGGCATGTCGACATGCAGGCTCCGTAGTCACGCTTTGGCCTCTCGGCCCCCTCCGGAATATCCTCAGGGCTCCTCAGCATCTTTATCGCGAGGGGGTAGCTGGCGGGGCGTATCTGCTCCTCTATTCGTCTAGCGTATTCGTTGTAGAAGTTCAATTGGGACACTGGATTGGTGCTCTGGGTCCGCCCGGTAAAATCTTTGTCATCTTAACTTGGCGGGGGTATCCACCACTCCGAACCTGGGCGGTCTACCCACTCCGGCCAGCGGAGGCCCACCGGGGGCTTGACACCGGCTGGCATCAGGGGCTTCTCCCAGTGCTCGAATCGCCTCCTGTCGAACTCCGCCTTTGCCTCCTTTAACGCCTCGGGTTTCTTTATGAGGTCGATGGCGCTAGCAGCGAGAACGGTCGCGGCGGTTTCGCCCATTCGGTGCGTCGCCCCCATATCGCAGAGTGCGGACTCGACCCAGCGCGGGTACCTGAAGCCCGGTATCATCGCCTTGCTCACGTAGAGGCGGGCCGTCGGGGCGTGCCAGGTGAACTCGTTGACGTCATCGGCCGGGTGGAAGGACCCGTACGCCTTATCGGGAGGCACAATGGTGACATCGTAGGGCTGCTCATTCTCCTTCTGGCCGAGGTTCCTCTGTATCTCACGGGCGAATGCCCTGTCCTCCTCCGTGTACCTGTTTGGGCCGTGTGCCTTGAGGTTAGCCATGACCAGGTTGGTCATCGTCGTGTTGGGAAGTCCGGTCCTTACAGCCGTAACGAGTCGGGGCTCGACCTTGCAGTCCGCCGCCATCGCGGCTCCCTGAGCGCAGCGCTCGATGACTTTCCTGATGGCGTCCTGGTCGGTGAGATTCTCAGTCCTCCACGCGTATACGAGCTGACTAAACTCGGGTGTGCTCACCGTACACTGGCCGCCGGTCATGACGAACTCGTTTATGCTCCCTCCGCGGCGCATGAGGGCGGGCATGTGCTCTTTCATCGTGTTGACGTTGTTGTACATAAGGAAGGCTGCATCGAGGGCGCCGGGGTAGCCAACGTCCCCGCTCTGGCCACCGGAGGCGGACTCGACCTTGAACTCAAAGACCATGCTCATGTAGGTGAGAGGCCAGACATCGCCGAGGACACTCGTCGGGCCGCCGGGGTGCCACGCGAGTAAGGCGTCCATACCCTCGAAAAGCCCATCGCGGGCCATGAAGGGCTTCCCGACGCAGAGCTTCTCAGCGGGCGTCCCGAGGAGCCTTATCTTGACGGGCAGCTTGTGCCTCTCCGCTGTCTCCTTCAGTGCGACGGCGGCAAAGCATGAGGCCACACCGAGCATGTTGTGCGCGTCCGTGAATCCAGCGCCATAGGGTACGGCGGGCTCGTCCCACGGAACGGCTTTCTGGCTGTGGCCGGGTGTCGCGTCGTACTCCGAGAAGAAGCCTATGACAGGGCCCTTCTCACCCCACTCTGACTTGAACGCGGTTGGCATCTCCGAGACCCCGGTCTCGACGTTGAAGTCGTTCCTCCTCAGGTAATCTACGAGTAGCTTCGATGACTTGTACTCGCGTAAAGCCGGCTCCGCGTATGAGAAGATCTTGTTGCTCATCTCCGCCATCTCGGCGGCGTTGTTGTCTACCCAATTCTCCGCGGTGGTTTTCTCCCCACTCCAGTTGCTCATTTGGTGCCCCGAAGCGAAGCGGGGGGCTCAGCGATTAAAAACCTTGGATCAGGGCCCGAAACTCGATTTCATGCCTCACAATGGTACCAAAAAAAAGGGTGATGCAGAGGAGCACGCCATTTGGTGGCTCAGGGTCAGCCCCTAATTCCCTTGGTTACCTCAGAGAGGAAGTAGCCGCTGTCCTTTATCGTCCTCCTCTGGGTCTCGAAGTTGACGTGGATGACCCCGAAGCGCTTGCTGTAGCCGTAGGCCCACTCGAAGTTGTCGAGTGTGCTCCAGGCGAAGTAGCCCCTGAGGGGTACGCCCTCTCTCATCGCTCTGTGCGCCTGCCTGATGTGTTCCTTCAGGTAGCTAAGGCGCCTCTCATCATGGACCTTCCCGTCGGGGGCGACCTCGTCGCGGAAGGCTGCGCCGTTCTCAGTGATGTAGATACTAGGGACTGGGTAGTTGGCGTGCACCCACTTGAGTATCTTGTAGAGGCCTTCGGGGTGAACTTCCCAGCCCATATCCGTGTACTCCCCCGGCGGGCTCACTCTCTTCATATTGACTGGTGGTAGATCGGTGCCGGCCGCGACGACGCTCCTCCTGTAGTTGTTTACGCCGAGGAAGTCGATGTGCTCCTGGATCAGCTCCATGTCGCCCGGGATGACCTCCGGCGCGTCTCTGCCGTAGAGTTTCGTCATCTCGGCGGGATAGCCCTCCCTGTATATGGCGTCCATGTACCACCTGTTCTGGCAGAGCTCCCACCTGTGAGCCGCGGCGATGTCCTCGGGGCGCTCGCTGGCGGGCTCGACCATGTTGAGGTGGAGGACCATACCGACCTCCGCATCGGTCGTGTTGTCCCTGAGGGCCCTGACGGCAGCGCCGTGGGCGAGGAGTACGTTGTGGCTTGCCTTGAGGGCGGCGTCGTTGCCGAGTCGCAGCCCAGGCGCGTCCTCACCCGTGACGTAGCCCTGCCAAGCCAGTTCCCACGGCTCGTTGAAGGTGACCCAATGCTTGACCCTGCTGCCGAGCTCGACGCTGACGGCGTCCACGTAGGCCTCGAAGTCGTCTACGATGCCCCGCCTCAGCCAGCCCCCCTCGTCCTGTAGCGCCTGGGGGAGGTCAAAGTGGTAGAGGGTGACGAAGGGGGTTATCCCCGCGTCAAGGAGAGCGTCGACGAGGTTGCTGTAGAACTGGAGGCCCTTGTTATTGATCTTCCCTTTGCCCCTGGGGAGGACCCTCGGCCAGGATATGCTGAATCTGTATGCGTTGACGCCCAGCTTCTTCATGAGCTCGACGTCCTCCTCGAAGCGGTGGTAGTGGTCGCAGGCTCTGTCCCCGTTTGTGCCGTCCTCTATCTTGCCTGGTGTGTGGCTGTAAGTGTCCCAAATGCTCGGTCCCTTTCCATCCTCCGCGACGGCGCCCTCTATCTGGTAGGCGGCGCTCGCGGTGCCGAGAAGGAACCCACGCGGGAAGAATAGCTGAGGAGTCTCCATGTATAGAACTTGGAACGGTGCTTTAATCTAGTTGCCCTCCGGCGAGGTGTGTCTGGTAACCTCCCTGATTAATAACTCGCCTGAGCGTTGATCTGATCGTGATTTCATGGTAGATAAAAGGCCCATCGAGGAGACCCTCGACCCTGAGAACTGGGACGAGCTGAAGGTGCTCGGCCACAAGATGGTGGACGATATGATCGACCACCTCGCCACGGTGAGGCAGAGGCCACCAGCGATGCCGATTAACGAGCAGAAGGCGGCGGCCTTCATGAAGCCCCTGCCTATGGAGCCCGAGGGGATCGAGAAGGCGTATAGTGACTTCAAGGAGGACGTCCTGGAGACCCATATGGGGTTGAACACCCACCCGCGCTTCTGGGGCTGGGTCGTCGGCACGGGGACGGCTCAGGGAGCATTGGCTGAGATGCTGGCGACGGGTATTAACTTCAACATGCCTGGCGGCCCGTTCGCGCCGGTGCTGATGGAAACTCAGGTTCTGGAATGGTTCAAGGGAGTCTTCGGCTTCCCGAGGGGGGCAAGCGGGCTCCTTGTTGGGGGTGGCTCCGAGGCAAACCTGCTCGGCCTGGCCGTCGCGCGCAACACAAAGGCCGGCTTCGATGTCAGGAAGCTTGGTCAGTCAGCCGCGCCTAGGCGGATGGTCCTCTACGGCTCGTCGGAGACGCACGTCTGCGTCGACAAGGGTGTGCAGCTACTGGGGCTCGGTGAGGAGAGCTTTAGGAAGATCCCGGTCGACGACGACTACCGCATCAAGGTCTCTGCATTGGAGGAGCAGATCAGGAAGGATAAGGCCGATGGGCTTCAGCCGTTCTGTATAATAGGTAACGCGGGCACGACGAACACGGGCTCCTTCGACGATCTGAACGCCCTTGCGGACATCTGCAAGAGGGAGGGCCTCTGGTTCCACGTCGACGGCGCTTTCGGAGCGTGGGCGATGATCAGCGGCGGTACGAAGCCGCTGGTTAAGGGCATCGAGAGGGCGGACTCCCTTGCCTTCGATCTGCACAAGTGGATGTACATGCCATTCGATGTGGCCTGCACCCTGATCAGGCGTGAGGAGGATCACTTCAAGACATTCGCGGAGCACCCCGACTACTTCGGGAACGCTGCGACGATGAAGCTTCGGACCGACTACGGCCTCCAGGTGAGCAGGTACTTCCGGAGCCTCAAAGTGTGGATGGGGCTGAAGGAGAACGGCCTGAACAAGTACGGGCGGCTGGTTCAGCAGAACTGCGACCAGGCACAATATCTCGCCGGCCTGATCAGGGCGACGCCGGAGCTGGAGCTCCTCGCCCCTGTAGCATCGAACGTCGTTTGCTTCCGCTTCAGGGTCCCCGGTCTGCCGGACGAGTCGCTCAACGAGCTGAATTCGAAGCTGCCGATGATGCTGATGGGCATGGGCGCGGCTATGATCTCTGACACGAAGCTCAGAGGTAAAGTTGCCCTGAGAGTGTGCGTCGTCAACCACAGGAGTAGGCGGGAGGACTTCGACCTGCTAGTAGTGAAGGTCCGCGAGGCCGGGGGCATGATGCTCCAGAAAATGAAGAAAGTCTGATCCTCAAACCTCTTTTGACGGAAATAAGGGCGCGCGTGGGATCCATCGAATCATGAGAACAAGCTAAAGCAAACAATCGTACACGAAATAATTAAAGCAGAACTAATGAAGACCGGATTGTCCTATCATATAGCCGACATGTACGCTATGGAGTATGAGAAGGGTCTATATGGATTAGATCTTTAGCGAACGCAGATACCTTCCCCTTATTTTAGTTCAACGTTTTATTCACTAATGAGGCATTAGTTAATCAGATTCGGTTTGTCGACGAAAAAGCAGTTGCTGGAAAGGATCGAATCGGACAAGGACTCCTTAACTAATTTCCTTAGAGGTTTGATCTCCATGAGGAGCCCCAATCCTCCTGGCGACACTCGGGAGGCCGCATCCTACGTCGCGAGGTTCCTCAGTGAAAGAGGGATACAGTTCAAAACGATGGGACCCGATGTCGAGAAGCCGAACATCGTTTCGAGAATTGAGTTCAAGAAACCTGGTCGAAACCTCATCCTAAACGGACACATCGATGTCTTCCCAGTAGGAGACGGCGCGGGTTGGAAATACGACCCATGGAGCGGAATGCTTGTAGATGGTCGTATCTACGGGAGGGGTGCCTGTGATATGAAGGCCGGGACAACCGCCTCCATCTACACATTCGCCATACTCCACGAGCTGCGTGATGAACTCTCAGGTAGCGTTACTCTAACTGTTGTGAGTGATGAGGAATCTGGTGGGCGGCTGGGCTCGGGTTGGCTGGTGGATAACGTCCCCGAGGTTAGGGGAGATTGCTGCTTAAACGGGGAGCCGAGCAGTCCCTACACCCTCCGCTTTGGCGAGAAGGGGATACTCTGGCTTAAGGTCACCATCCGTGCCCCTGGAGCACATGGTGCCTACACTCACCTGAGTCCCAACCCCATTAAGACAGCAGCCAAGGTGATTACAGATCTGGAATCGCTGAAGGAGATCCCTGTTCCATACCCTGCGGACCTCGTCAAGGCTATAAGTGAGGGTCGGCAGGAAGCCGAGAGAGCGCTAGGCCCGGGCGGTGCAGACGTGATGTCTCGCGTCTCCGTAAACATAGGTGTGATCCATGGCGGCCTCAAGGTCAACATGATCCCTCGTGATTGTATGTTCGAATTGGACCTGCGCATTCCCCCGGGGTTGAGTAAGGAGGACATCATGCCACACGTAGAGCGCATCGTTGCTCGCCACCCAGGGACCGAGGTCGAGGAGATACGCTATGATGGCCCACTGTGGAGCCCTCCGGGTGGGGAGATGGCGGAGCTGATACGTGGGAACGCACGCCTCCTCGGGATCGACCCGAAGCCAATAATCAGCCTTGGTGGCTCCGACCTCAAGTTCTGGCGAGATGCCGGCATCCCGAGCTATTACTACGGTCCCACAAACCATGGCATGGGGACGATCGATGAGTATGTTGAGGTCCAGGAACTCCTGCACCTCACAAAGGTTCACCTTCTCTCTGCGTATGAGTACCTGAAAAGTAAGTGAAATGAGAAATAATGGTTATTTGCGCTCTATTTTCCAGGAAGTGCCCTCTGCGTTATCTGCGAGGGTGATGCCGAGGGATGTGAGCCTGCTCCTTACATCGTCTGCACTCTTGTAGTTCTTCTCCTTTCTGTACTGGTTGCGAAGGTCGATTAGAGTCCTGATGATGTCTTCGGTGAGTTTGTCTGCTCCTCCACCTCGTTTCTCGAATAGGCCGAGGGCGTCGAGGAGGCTATGATAGGTGCGTTGGGCTCTGAGTGTGACTCCCTTGTTTGGGGTTGTTGTGAGGTATTCGTTTATGGCCCCACTCATCGCGTGTAGCGAATCAATAGCGGTGTGGCTGTCGAGGTCGTCGTCCATAGCCGCCTCGAATGAGCTGCGATATTTCTCAACCTCGTCGAGGAGTTTGCGCTCGCGTAGACCTAAATCGAGGTTGATATCCGGGGCCTTCTGTGTAGCTTCGAGCAGGTCGAGTGTGTTCTCTAATCTCTTAGCGGAGCCTTCTGCACTCTTCATGGCGTCGTCCGTATAGTCGAGGGGGCGTCTATAGTGGGTGCCTAGGTAGAAGTATCGGAAGGCGTCAGCGCTGTACTTGGCGAGGACCTCGTCGAAGCTGACGTAGTTGCCGAGGCTCTTGCTCATCTTCTTGCCGTTGATCATGAGGTGGCGGATGTGCACCCAATAGCGGACGAACTGCTTGCCAGTAAGGGTCTCTGACTGCGCGATCTCGTTCGTGTGGTGGGGGAAAACTAGGTCCTCCCCCCCAGCGTGTATGTCTAGTGTGTCCCCGAGTAGGTCGCGTGTCATGACGCTGCACTCGATATGCCAGCCGGGGCGTCCCTTGCCCCATGGGCTGTCCCATGCTAGGCCGGGTTCGTTCTCACTGCGATTCAGCTCCTCGGGTGTACTCTTCTTCCAGAGGGCGAAGTCCTCTACGCTTTCCTTGTCGTACTCGTCCTTAGCCATGCGCTCGGTGGTCTGGGCCTGGGTTAGGTCCATGCCGCTGAGTCGGCCATAGTCAGGGTACTTGTCTATGTCGAAGTAGACCCCGTCCTCAGCGACATAGGCGGCCCCCCTTTCGATGAGGGCTTGAATGAAGGTGATCATCTGTTGGATGTACTCTGTGGCACGTGGGTTGGCTGTGGCCCGGCGGATGTTTAAGGCGTCGAGGCCTCTAAGGAAGCTACGTGTGTAGCGCTGTGTGAACTCCTTAATTGGCTCCCGCGCCTTGGCAGAGTCCCTTATAGTTTTATCGTCGATGTCAGTTACGTTCATGATCATCGTGACTTCGTAGCCACGGTACTCAAGCCATCGGCGGAGCAGGTCAGCGGAGACGAAGCTCCTGAAGTTCCCTATGTGAGGGTCGCCATAGACTGTCGGCCCACAGGCGTACATCTTGACCTTTCCGGGCTCTAACGGCTCGAAGAGACGCTTCGAGCGGGTCATCGTGTCGAATAGTTGTGTTTGGCCTGTGGTCATATTTTGTTCCTCCAGAATCTCGGTTCCGCTGAGTGGGCACCCTTTTCTAGGCGTGGACTATCTGACACAATAGTATACAGAAAATCGTAACCTTTTATGGTCTTGATTAATAACACAATAATCTCATTCTTCCCTTTCTAGCTAGTAGCATGAATAAATCAGGTAAATATAAGGATTCACCAAACATGTGGTCGCAGGTTTAAAATATTTACTTAACAGTTCTCGCACTATGCGGTGGAATCTTAAAAAATGGAATGATGAAGTAGAAACCTCAAATAAAATTGTGCCTGATTGGAGGATTTTGAGAGAGTACATTGATAATTTAAAAAATGAAGAAATTAAAAATACCATAAAAATTCTTTATCTTTTTCATTTGACTGTTGGCGAGCTTGCGAAAAACTACGCAGACGATGATGGATTGAGAGGAACAGACATTTTTGAAACCGTAATAAATGGAGAATCAGCTCTAGCAATCAAAATTCGAACCAACAATAGAGGACAAAAAATCAGACAGGTAGTCATTCCATTAAATCCCAAGTACGAGCCGTGGTCTCAAGACGTTCTAAATTATTGTGAAAATATATCGAATAATTTAGTGTACCCAAACGTACATCGAGTTCTTGAACAAGAAATATCTGTTAATCTTTTTCTTAATTATATTTGGTTTGCACCTAAATATAGGGAAAAAAAGAGTAAAAAAGTTAATGATAAAAAAGTATCTAGTACAAATCTAATTGACGTGAGAGAATGGGAATTAGCACTATGTCATAATTTTACAGAAAATGATTTTGATAATTTCCTTGGAAAAGAATACCATACTGATTATAATACTTATTTTTATAAATTGATAAATAAAAATGATTATTATTTTTACGATGATATCGTAAAAGCTATCGAGTTAAAAGAAATGATATTTTGTCCAAAACATGAAGAAAAATATGATATGAAAATGTTTATGGAAGTAGCCAAACAATTAAAGAGAAAATTGATAACTCAATTAAATCCGGTCGAATTAAATCTTAATAAATATAATGGAAAAGAATATACTAACTATAAAGGGCATAAAGAAACTGATGAGCACTCAATAATAAAAAAGAATATGCATGATTATCTTATTGAAAATTATAATTCGACTCCCGATGATGTGAAATTCGAGTTTTCAAATCTAGATGTAGTTGACCTTAAAAATAAAATCATACTTGAATGCGGTAACTCGAATCCTGTAAAGATTCTAGACGGGTTCAACAACATGCTTGAGGGAGTGACTGACATGAAGGAGTTTTGGATAGTTCAGTTTATTGATTCTGAAGGAATTAACATGTGTTATAAATTTATTAAAAATGAAGGCCTAAATTTTAAACAGACTATCTTACGTTAAACCCTTTACCTCACTGGTACTACTAATATAAGTAGTCTATTTGCCACGCAAAATGGCTCTCGCTCTTGGCGTGATGCTCCACCAGCACTTCTTACCCCACCTAATCGTTGCCTTATGATTGTACTCTAGGAACCCCTCATTGTGAAACTTCATGCGCGCGCGCACATGGTTTGGGGTTTTTATAAGAATTGAGGGGCGGAATCCGGTCATTTAGAGGTGCTCAGTTAATCGTTTGAGTTGGTCGCTGAGCCTTTTTCGCCCTGTCTCAGCAGTAATCTCGCTCCGCGTGGCTTCTATGACTCCCCTCGTGATGTCAAGTTTGCGTCTAAGACCCTTGAGGAGACTGGCGTCTTCCATAGCGACTAAGTGTAGGTAGATCTGCTCCATCCTGTTTAGGCTTCGTTCAGCCTTTTCGAGGTCACCGATTCTGAGTGAGTCAAGGGCCTCGCGGCGGAGTTCACCTGGGACGTCTCCTAGTCCGAGGAGATATCTGGTAGGTGTGGCAGCGGCCTGCTCTAATGTTGGGTATTTGTCTTCTTGGAGGAGAGTGTGTAGAATGGTCGCCTCGGCGTGCTCCTCGTGAGCGGCTTCGACTTCATCGTATTGGCTGAGTTCCGGGTGATCTTGGATATATGGTTTCATCTCATCGAGGAGGCGGCGTGCTTCGATTATGTTGGTTTGGGCTTTTTCTGGTTGTTTATTGTGGTCGAAAAGTATGGCTTGTTTGCTGAGTTGTCGTGCTTTTCTTGCTCTGGTGAGGGCTTCGTCTCTCGCCTTTTCTCGGTCCAGAAGTTCGTCTGAGGTTCTGTTTATGATGTTTTGGAGGGTCTCTTCGTCGATCGACATGAATATTCTGTGTTAGTTTGAGCTATAAATGGGCTAGGATGGCGGTGTTCTCCGAAGATGGCGGACCTGCTTTTATCGAGTTTTTGTCATGTTGTTTAGCCTCTCCTGATTGAGAGTTGCGATATCGTATTCGCTTTTACTGAAAACCAATTTAAACCAAGATGGTCCTGCTGTATTCCAGGCTCAATCACTATGGGCTGGATGATGATGTGAATATGTCCGAGGTAAGGAAGAAGATCGAGAAGGAGAACCTGAAGTTCGGTGAATATGCTAGGCGAGGTGATGCTAAGGCAATTTCTGGGCTCTACACGGATGGGGCGAGTCTTCTGCCGTATGGTATGAGATCCGTTGATGGAAGGAAGGCTATTGAGCAGTTTTGGGGCGGTGCTATTAAGGGCATGGGGCTCAAGGACGCGATACTCAAAACTGTTGATCTGGTAGGGTCAGGTGACATAATGACGGAGAGGGGTGAGTATGTCCACAAGCTCGAGGCTGAGGGTAAAGCCACGGAGGATAAGGGCAAGTACATAGTCGTGTGGAAGAATACCCCTGAGGGTTGGAAGCTTCACTGGGACATATGGACTACGAATATGCCTCAGAAGTGATCAGAATCTTCATTTATAACTTAAATAAAAGATTGGAAGCTCTAGCTTGAGAAGAAGGCGATCATATCCGAAAGTGATCCCTGGACAGTTTTATCGACGCTTCCATCCACCCAATTAATCTTGTAGAGGGTGAACTTTCCGATTGTCTTCTCTTGACTATTGTATTAGTTATAATAGGTGCGCGCGCGTTAATGTTTAAAAGTTATATCGAGCATATGGTTTCTCCATGGCTAACCTGGATCGTCTGATTTCTGAGGCCCTCATATTCATACTGGTGCTGGGGTTGGAGTTCTTCACCATCAAGCCTATGATCGGGGATGTCACTGGCTACATCTTGATGGGGATTACACTCATGGCGCTGATTCTTGATATCCTCAGGAATGCACTTTAGCCATTCTGAGTTTTTAACGACTATTACTGGGTGGGGCGAGGAGATGCTTATGAATAATTGGTGAGCCCGCAAAGATGAGATGAATGTAGGGTGCATACATTATACATTAGACGCTGGGGCGATGTTAGCCTATCCGTTGTCATTAATCCCCTTCTGGATTGCGTGCGCGCGCTGAGAAGCTGGATGTCTACGCCAAGCTGCTCAGTGTACCTGACCCCAGCAAGGAGCCGGAGGGGTCGCTGTCTAAGCGGCTGAACTTAGATCCACCTGTTCTTAGTGGGATGCTCACTCAGATGAAGACCAATCCCCTCATCAGAGCTGATCTTAAAAAGATGGGCTATACTGATGAGCAGATTCCGGAATGGGTAGCTGCCGGAGCTGAACTACCAGCTGGGGGAGCTGAGATAGCTGAGGGAGCTGAGTTGCCAGCTGAGAGAGCTGGGGGTAGCTCACTGCAGAAGCCGAAACCTGCTGGGGTCCCAGTACGTGTAGCGAGGGCCAGGAAAAAGACATCAACTGAACTGAACCCAGCTCAGGTAGCTGAACCCAGCCCAGCTCAGGTCAGCTCAGCTCCCCAGGAGAACAGGAACGTATACTGGCAGAGGCTAACCAGTCCCTTGGCTCGGGTGGCGAGCACTATGAGGCGCTCGGCAGTGACGCCCTCCAGAACTGGATTCATGATAACGTCATCAAGGAGATCAACGGCGCCTAATGGCAGCGCACCTCCACACGCTTCATATGAGCCACATTGGAGTCATCAGTGTACAGTACATACATTCAACACACGGCCCAAAATACCTGAAAGAAATTAATGAAATACATCAATGTCGACTTCATACATTATACAACATTCAAACCTGAGCGCACGCGCCTGAGGTGGCGATAAGCGATAGAATTATACCCACTTAATCGAAGACAATTATTAATGGTAGTTCATAAGGTGCTGGATCCACTCGACGAGCCGAAGGCATCTCTCAGGACTCTATTCATCCTATCTAAACACGTAGAAGGGCTAAATGTGATGGCGCTTCATGAGGAGATGAAGTCGTTCTTCGGGGTTGGTAGACCTGCCACTGATACCTCGTACACCGCTTTAGTTGGTGCGGGTTTGGTTGAGGTGGCTGAGGGTTGGAGTGGGCGGCATAAGGTAAAGATTGTTAAATTGACGGATAGGGGTAAGAGAGTCGCGATCGAGCTAAGGAAGATTATCAGTATCCTGCAGAACGACGATGAGAGTACTGTAAGCTTTGAGTCTGGTGAGACCTCAAGGCACTGATTAGTTGAAAGTAGTCTAGCCTAGTAATAGTGTGAGACACCCCCCTATCCCAAAGCACGCGCGAGTAAGAAGGATTGGTACATTACTTTACTGTTTGACTATTTTATAGGACTATTTTCCTTGGGTAGGAGTTTTATCACAGTTTGATGGTTCCGCTGACGACGGACGAGGGAAAGTTTTAGGTAGTGTTCGGGTTCTGTGTGCCTTGATCTCTGTTGTCTATCGTTGGCAAGTCTGTTAGTGAGGTTCCGACTCCGGCTCTATTGCTGGATCTGGATAAGTTTGAGTGGAACATCGAGAAGATGTTCACCTTCGCGAGAAAGGCGAAGGTCAATGTGCGTCCTCATGCGAAGACCTTCAAGGCCGCCGCGATCTGTAACCGGCTTATCACAGCTGGTGCTATCGGTGTCATGACTCAGAAGCTGAGTGAGGCGGAGGTTCTGCTGAACAGCGGGATACTATACGGTGAGAAGAACATCCTGGTGAGTCAGGAGCTAGCGGATCTGAGGAAGGTCGAGAGGCTGGTGGGATTCAACGTGGCGATGGGCGAGGGGAAAGTGCTCACCAGCGTCGACGACGCGAGAGAGGTCGACATACTTAGCGAGGCGGCTTTGAGGTGGAAAGTTAAGCAACATGTGGTGATCGAGATGAGTCACGGGCGCTGTGGAACTGCTCCTGGGAAGCCTACCCTAGATCTCGCGAAGCATATCTCAAAGCAGAAGGGGCTCGTCTTCAGGGGGATCTATGGTTACGAGAACCCTGTGAAGAGGGAGCTAGCGCTCGAGAGGGATAAGCTCACAGTCGATACGGCGGAGATGATCCGGGTAGCTGGGATACCGGTAGAGATCGTGTCGGCAGGTTCAACGGACACATACGAGGTGACGGGATCATATCCAGGGATCACTGAGATTGAGCCGGGCAGCTTCGTCTTCGGCGCGGGTCCGGAGGGAAGTGGTTACGGGTGGGGTAGCAACAACGACGTCTACTTCAAGGGTAGCCTGACTGTGCTCTCGCAGGTGATCAGCGACAACTTCACGGATAGGGTTGTGCTTGACGCTGGTTTGAAAGCACTTAGTGGGGGTGACCCAGATGCGGTGCCGGCGGTGCTCGCCAAGAAGGATGGTGAGCCTATTCACTTTGATAAGGCTGGGCTTAGCGAGGAGCACTGCACGCTCCGATTCACGGAGGGTGATCCTGAGCGGGGAAGGGTTAGGTGGGGGGATAGAGTGGAGTTGACGCCGAGCCATTGCTGTACCTGTGTCAACCAACATGATGAGATGCTGGTTGTGAGAGGTGGACGTGTTGCAGCGGTTTGGCCTATAACGGCTCGTGGTAAATATCAATAGCGTGTGCCTTCATCCCAAGTCATTAATCTTATTAAACTCTCAGGAAAACTAAACCCTTTTAACCCACAGCCCACCCCAATTCCCAGTCACCAGAGAATCCCGCATGTTTTGGCTCGAAGCCCAAGAGGCCACGACGACAACTACAAGCCGAATTCCAGTGACCAAGGAGACCAAAACATGCAGATAACAAGTTTCGATCAGCTACACCTATCCCCAGAGATTATGCAGGCCATAGCTGACATGGGCTGGGAGACCCCAACCCCAATCCAGGCCGAGGCCATGGTGCCCCTACTAGACGGTAGGGACGTACTAGGTCAAGCACAAACGGGCACCGGCAAGACAGCCGCCTTCGGCATCCCCATGATAGAGCGCATTGACCCCAAGCTCAAGTGGGTGCAGGGACTCGTCCTCGCCCCCACCCGCGAGCTAGCGGTCCAGATCGCCGACCACCTCAACGCCCTCGCTGCCCACAAGAACATCAAGGTCACCGCAATCTACGGCGGAGAACCCATACAAAAGCAGACACGCGCCCTCAAACAGGGCACAACAATCGTCGTCGGCACCCCTGGCCGCATCCTCGACCACCTAGGCCAGGGTACCCTAAACCTACGCAACGTCACCGTCGCCGTCCTAGATGAGGCCGACCGCATGCTTGACATGGGATTCATCCCCGACATCAAGCGCATACTCAGCAACACCCCCAAGGAGAAGCAGCTCAGCCTCTTCAGTGCTACACTCGACAACAACGTCATCCAACTCAGCAAGGAGTTCATGCACCACCCACTCAAGATAATCGTGAGCCGCGACGAGATCGCTGTCACCCAGATAGCACAGCGCTTCGTCGAGGTCGAACCCCGAGACAAGTTTCAGGCACTAACAGCCATACTTGACACTCAGCACGTCGAACGCGCCATAGTCTTCGCCAGGACCCAACGCGGCGCCCAGAGACTCGCCAAGATGCTCCACGACCGCGGCTACGACGCCAAACCACTACACGGCGGCCTTACCCAGCCCCAGAGAGACTCAGTAACCGAACAATTCAGATCAGGCAAGCTACGCATCCTCGTCGCCACCGACGTCGCCGCTCGCGGCCTCGACATCAGCAACATCACCCACATCATAAATCACAACATCCCCGAGGACCCCGCCAACTACTTCCACCGCATCGGCCGCACCGCCCGAATGGAAAAGGAAGGCACATCAATAAGCCTCACCGCCCCGGACGAGCTGAAAGACCTGAAGCGCATAATGGCCATGACCAAGACCCGCATCACCCCCCTAGCCCTCAACATCACCCCAACCGAAGCCCCAGCAGCAACGAAGTGCGCCAAGTGCGGCAAGAACTTCGTACCCACATTCACCCCCCCACCAAACTCCCTCCCCTACTGCCCCACATGCTACAAGAACCACCAGAATAAGCGAAGACCAACTGAGCCTAGCGCAGAGCGCAGAACCCAATCCGGTCCACGCCGCTACACCCCCAGGTCAAGTAGACCCCACTTCTAGACCTCGGGCTTCACGAAAAAGAAGGTCACGCCTGCACTGAAGAGCGCCGACGCGGCTATCACCGAGTACATATAGATCGGAGGCGCCCCCGACTGAAGGATCAGAGGCGCTACGTACATGCCGAAAGCCATCCCAAGGTATCGGGCCGTGTTCATGAGTCCCATCCCCTGCCCAGTCCTCCCCGCTTTACCCCCGAGAAGATTCTGGGGCAGCCCAGCCTGCACCACTCAGACTGCCACCCTCATCACGATAAAGATCACCGGACTGAACGCAAAAGCGGCGGCCTCGATTAGCACAGCCGTCACCATCTGCCAAGCGATGATCTTCCTCCCCGACGACAACCTCGTCAAGATAGGAGTAGCCACCGCGTAAGCGACTCCGTTTGCGATAGTCGTTATCGTCGTCCACGTGAGCAGGTCACCCGAAGCCACGCCAAGAGAGGAGAGGAAGAACGGGACGATTGGCGTTATGAAGTTGAGTCCAGCATATGCGCAGAAGAGAGCCGCCGCTGTCGGGAGTAGCAGGCGCACGTCCCGGAGCCCGAAGGACTCTCTTTCCCGCCCTTCCGGTCTCGCAGTCTTCATCACTAGTATGAGTGGGAAAATCGATGCGAAGACTATAGCCTGAGAGAAGATCGTCCACCTGTAGCCGATGATCGCCGCGATGGCGCCGCCCAGCCCCGGGGAGATGATACTGCTGATCGTAGACGCTGCTATCTGGTAGCCGAGGTACTTTTTCAGGTCCGCCGCTGAGGCTACGATCCCTACGACGACGAAAAGGATGGTGCTCAGACCCCCGAAGAGGCTCTGGATTATCCTCAGCAGCACCAGTTGCGTCACATTCTGGCTGAATGCCATCCCCGCGTACGTCGCGATGTTCCCTATGAGAACGAAGATGAGTACCTTCTTCGTACCTACCTTGTCGCAGACCCAGCCCCAGACGGGTGCCGTGAACGCGAGCCCGCCGTACCAGGCGAGGTTCGAGACCCCCGTCCAGTACGTCGCGTTGACCAGTGACTCGCCGAGGTCTCGGTTTATGAAGAGGGGCATGAAGCTGCCCATCAGCCCGAATGCGAGGGAGCACAGAAATTGCGCCATGATGGAGGCCTTTAACGTGTCCTCCACGACGCCCTTCAGATCAGCGAACCTCGGTAACCGCAACTAAGTATGCCTTCTACTCTATCTGATTCCGCCATCAGGGGGGACGGTAGCTGGATTTAAGGAGAGCGCCGGGGCAAGACCCATAACCACAGATTATTCAGTTGAGACCATGGTCTGCCTCATCTGTTCTATAATCGAGAGACGAATACCCGCCAAAGTTGTCTACGAGGACACCTACTCCGTGGCCTTCCTTGACGCCCGTCCCGCCGCCCCCGGCCATACAATGCTAGTCCCCAGAGCCCATACCTTAAGGGTAGAGGATCTGACCCCAGAGCAGGCGCAAGCCCTCTTCTCCTCATTGCATAGGATACTCGCCCCGATACGGGAGGCGGTCGGGGCCGACGCCACAACGATCGGGGTCAACAATGGCCCTGGAAGCGGCCAAGAGGTACAGCACGTCCACATCCACATAATCCCACGACATCGGGGTGACGGAGGAAGCATAGTCCAAAGCATCGGCTCCGGTGGGAGAGCTAACCCTGAGTAGATCGGGGAAAAGATCAAGCAAGCTATCAAACCTACAGGGGGCTAACCCTTATTCCACCAAAGCCCTATCCATCACAGGAAACAAGAATGGGTCGAATAGTCGTCATAGTCTCAGCCGACGGAGAGTGGAGGGCCACGATCCCCCTCTTCCCCAAGGCGAAGCTGAAGTCATCTCCCCTCGGCGAGTGGTTCACAACCAGCTCTGGAGGGGAGGAGGTCATTGTCTATCACGGTGGGTGGGGGAAAGTACACGCTGCCTCCTCAGTTGAGTACGTCATAAACACTTGGCACCCCGACCTTATCATAAACCTCGGCACATGCGGCGGCTTCAGAGGCGCTATCGAACGATTTGACACCGTCCTCGTCAAGAAGGCCATAGTCTACGACTTCGTTAGCCTCATAGGCCCACCCGACGAGGGCATAAAGAAATTCACAACAGACATCGACCTCACCTGGGTCAAGAAGCCTCCGACGCACGTCAAGCCCGTGACCATCCTCAGCGGCGATAGGGACCTCGTCCCCGAGGACATCCCAAAGCTAAAGGAGAAGTTTGGGGGCATGGTCAACGACTACGAGTCCGCCCCCATAGCCTGGGTCTGCGCACGAAACAACGCGAAGGTCCTCATACTCCGTGGCGTCTCGGATCTCGTCGACAAGAGCGGTGGCGAGGTCTACGACGGCACGGCAACACTCTGGTTCGAGGCGACAAAGCGGGTGATGTCGGACCTCTTCAAAGTCCTCCCCGCTTGGATTAGCTACTTCAGGGCCCAGAAGTAAACCTAGTCCTTGTATCATTTCGTGATCTCGAATATCACCAGAATGGCATTTCTCGTTGACTATTCGGAGAGGATCTCTCTGAGCATCAAGGCCGTGATGTTTCCCCCGCTGAGGACGAGCCCCACCTTCTTCCCAGCTAGCTGATCCCTAATCTTCACCGCCGCAGCTAGTGGTGCGGCCCCGGCTCCTTCGGCGATGGTATGAGCCTTTTCCACGTAGAGCCTGATTGCGCCGCGAAGCTCCTCCTCGGAGACGAGGACAAAATCATCCACTAGACGATGCACTATGCCGACTGGTAGCTCGAAGCTCTGCCTGACCGCCAGCCCGTCAGCGAACGTCCTAGCAGAATCCGTACATTCCGTCCTCCCACTCCTCCAGCTCTTGTACAGACTAGGCGCTGCCTCGGTCTGGACAGCGATGACCCTCGTGCGTGGACTCATCCCCTTGTAGACTGTGGAGACACCGCTGCTCAGGGTCCCGGCTCCCGCTGCTACGATGACGACGTCGAGGTCGGGCCTGTCCTCCAACATTTCGAGGGCGAGTGTCCCTACTCCAGCTATGAGGTCGGGTTCATTCGCTGTGTGAATGTAGCGTAGGCTGCGTTTTTGTGCGAGCTCGACGGCGTGTAAGCGCGCATCCTCGAATTCGTTTCCCCCTTCCAGAATCTCAGCACCGAGGGAGCGCATCGCAGCCATCTTATCCGGGTTGGCACCTGACTGAACGCAGATCGTAGCCTTAGCGCCGAAGAGACGCGACGCATAAGCGATGCTCTGCCCGTGGTTCCCTGTCGACGCTGTGATCACACCTTTGGCCCGCTCAATCGGACTCATTCGCGAGAGCAGATTGATGCCCCCACGTATCTTGAAGGCGCCGATGGGCTGGTAGTTCTCATGCTTAACCCAGATCTCACAGCCCAACAGGTCAGAGAGCCCGTGATAATAGGTTAGTGGTGTCTTGAGAAGGTGCGGTCGGATTCGCTCACGCGCCGCGACGACGTCGAGCAGAGTCGGTGGCACTAGCTCAGCCAAGAGAAGCCCCCGTTCGACCCGAGGTGGGTCCAGTTCCTGATTTCAGGTTCGAACCTGAGAATTTTTCTTGTTTAGGTAACTTAACTAATAAAGCAATACCCCATGACTTACCCCTCCCTGAGGGATACGATAAAGCGATACCCCATCACGTTCAACTCCACGTGCGTGAACCCATTCAAGCTCGCCATTCCTTAAAACGTTTCTTACCCGGGAACTTGGGAAGGAATAAATCTGGCAATGGCTTAGCACCTTCAACATGGACTCCAAGCAGCAGAGCGAGTGGCTCATGAGAACGTTGAGCCTTCAGACCCCTCCAGTGGCTGTGAAGTACATCCGGGATTGGAGCGAAGAGGAGGAGTGGGAGCTAGCCGACAAGGGCTACTACCGCCCAAAGGCACCGCTCAATGTCTGCCAGTTCGTCGGCCAGGCCCGCCACCACCTCAGGAAGGTCGTCGCCACCGCAGAGGACCAAGTCTGCAACATAGGCGCACTCGTCACCGGGGCTCACCCCTACGACGAGTCGATGGAACACGGGGAGATCGCGAAGAAGGACGGCGTCAGAAAGACCCCCGAGCTTTGCGAGGGCATGTTCCAAACCCTACCGAGGGCCCAATTCGGCGAGATAAAGGCCATGGCGTTCGCCCCCCTTGAGAAGATGGAGATGACCCCCGACCAGGTCATAGTCTATGGCAACCCCCTCCAGGTCCTCAAGCTCGTCCAGGGCTACGTCTATGCTGAAGAGCCCCGCTTCACCATCACCACATGTGCGAAGTACGGCGTCTGCGTCGAGGGGATGGCGGAGGCCTATGTTACCGGAAAGCCCGCAGTAGCCTTCCCCTGTAGGGGGGAGCGCGTCTCCAGCATCGTTCAGGACCAGGAGTTATCCATCACCATCCCTTATGCCCTTCTCGACGAGGTCATTGAGGGATTCGAGAAGACTAAGCATCTCCTACCCACCCCCATCCCATTCGGTGGCGTCGACCAAGAGCCAAACTTCCTCCCCGACTACTACCTGACGGAAGCTGCGAAGAAGCGCCGCGCATGAGAAAAAAACCCGAATAAAGCTGTGGATCGTCGGGACCTACATTTTCGCCCCAGGACCCCCCTGGTGAAGCCCGAAGACGTTGCCCTCCGTATCGACGCAGTAGGCGACCCAGCCCATGTCGGGAATCTCCATCTTCGGCCTCATAAGCATCCCGCCCGACTTCTCGACCAGCTTCACAGCCTTATCGATGTCGTCGACCTCGGCTGTGATCCAGACGCTGTTGGGGCCCATCCTCTTCATGATGGCGCCATCTATCCCCGGTTTCTTCTCGTCCCCAGTCTTCGCGAGGTAGTATTCCATCTTGGGGTCCCCGTACTGATCCATTTTCCAGCCGAAGACCTTCTTGTAAAACTCGTTAGCCCTTTTCACGTCGTCAGCATGTATCTCAAACCATGTTACTCTTCCCATATTAATCCCGTTTTCTCGACCGGAACCGCAGTTAATATACCCCAAATCCGGCTTTGCCTCGTTAAACTATAACTAGTGGGCTTCCCCAGCAGGACCCCATGAGCGGCAGGGAGGAAACAGTAACACTCGGCGGGGGGTGCTTCTGGTGCACAGAGGCGGTATTCGCACGTCTTAAAGGTGTCACAAATGCCTTCCCTGGCTATAGCGGAGGCAAGATTCCCAACCCTTCATACGAGCAGGTGTCCACGGGGAAGACAGGCCATGCGGAGGTGACCCAGGTCACATACGATCCCTCCCTCATCACCTTCCGCCAGATACTCGAGATATTCTTCGCCACGCACGATCCCACGACCCTGAACAGGCAGGGGGCCGACGTGGGCACCCAGTACCGCTCAGTAATCTTCTATCACACTGATGTGCAGAGGAAGGAGGCGGAGGTCTACATCAGGGAGCTGACTGAGAAGAAAGCCTTCCCCAGCCCCATAGTGACTGCGGTCGAGCCATTCAGGAGTTTCTACCCCGCCGAGGAATACCATCATAAGTATTACGAGCGGAACAGGGAGGCCGCATACTCCCAGTACGTCATAGCCCCAAAGGTTGAGAAGCTGGAGAAAAAGTTTGGCGACAAACTAAAACGCTGAGAAAAGAGTAACGAAACACGCGGTATTCAAATGCTTGAGGGATCCCGCCTGTTCTCAACGGCATGTTCTATGCTCTTCGCCAGATTCTGATAGTGAGCAAGGTTCTCCTGCTTCCTGATATAATAATCAACCCCTGCGGCGAGGGCCGCCTTGGCGACCTTCTCGCTCTCCCAACCAGTGTAGATGATGAATGGGATGTTACTTGTCTTCCTGATCTCCCTGCAAAGCTCGATCCCGCTCATCCCGGGCATCTTGTAATCGGAGACCACGCAGTCAAAGCTCTGATGGGCGAGAAGTTCCAATGCCTCTGATGGAGTAGACGTCGTGGTGACCTTCAGCGACGCATTATCGAGGTTGAGGTGAACCAGTTCCGCGTCGTTCTTCTCGTCGTCTATGAAGAGGACACGAATGATGTTCTTCGTGTTTCCTGTTCTTTTCTGCATGATGTCCACCACGCGCGATGATGATGTAGCAAGAAGAAGGGATAACAAGTAGTTAAAAATGATCAATTAAGAGTTAGAGGCATCGGAAAATGCTTCCGGGGACCATAAAACTAACCCGATGCATTCAAAAAGCAGATGCATCAGCCTACCACCATGGTAGACCTCTTCAAACCCTACGAGATCGGGGGCCTAGTCCTCAGGAACCGCTTCATCCGCAGCGCCACAACCAGCGCATTCGCCTACGAGAACGGCGTGGTACGCCCAGAGATCATAAAGCTCTACGATGGCCTCGCAGAGGGGGGAATCGGCCTCATAATCAAGGGTCATCTATATGTCGATCCTCGCGGGAAGGCACACGCGGGGATGGCTGGAATCCATAGCGACGAGGTCGTCCCCAAGCTCCGCGAGCTAACCGACGCTGTACACCGCCAGGGCTGTGCAATCCTCGCACAGATCAACTACGGGGGGTACCAGGCGAGTGCCGGCGAGAGGATGGGCCCCAACAACTACCCCGGTGAAGGGTGGAAGGCTCGCGCCATGACGACCAGCGAGATTTGGGAAATCGTCGACAAGTTTGGCGAAGGCGCGGTTAGAGCCATAGACGCTGGCTTCGACGGCGTCCAGCTCCATGCAGCCCACGGCTACCTAATCAGCGAGTTCCTAAGCAAACACGCTAACACCCGCACAGACGAATGGGGGGGTGAGCTCCAGAACAGGATGCGCCTCCTGAAGGAGGTCTACGAGGACATAAGAGGCCGCTTAGGACCCGACGCCATCATAGCGATGAAGATAAACTGCGACGACTTCAGTAGGGATGGCTTCACTGTCGACGAGTCCGCACAGGTCGCCCAGGCCATGGCGATACGCGGCATGGACATGATAGAGGTCAGCGGCGGAGGAATAGGCCGCGAAGACACATACAAGGAACGAGCCCGACACAGCGACCCAACCCTCAGCGAACCCAGCTTCGGAGGCCATTGCGAAAAGATACGCGCTGCTACTAAGCCGAAGCCCCTCGCACTCGTTAATGGCTTCAGAACAAAGGCGGCAATGCAGGCCATCGTCGACAGGGGAATAGCCGACCTCATCAGCATGAGTCGCCCATTCATAAACGAGCCGGATCTCGTCAAGAGGTTACAGGCTGGGGAGGAGGAGGCATCATGCATTCGATGCGACGCCTGCGAGTCGGACAGCGTCTTCAGCAAGGAGATGCTATGCTGCAGGGTGGCCTGAATCTCACGGTGGCGGGGGTATATGTCCCCCGCTGAAGACTATAATATCCTCAACCGGCGGCGCCACACGGGCCACGCCTAGAGCCGCGCCAGCCACACGCATCCCCCCATCCGGGAACATCATGAACCTGAGCCCGAAAGTCTCGTCTACCCTGAAGAGAACCTGGTCCATGAGCCTCACGGGCTGGGAGAGGTATCCACCGGCTAGAATGAGAGTGCTCCCAAGGAGCACGGCGACGGCGAACGTCTTAGCTGCATCACCCCGCGAGGCAGTCTTCCCCCCGATATGGCTGAGGCGTGTGTCGAGATTGGGGTGAGCCGTGAACGCCGACTTTAGCGAGCCGATCTGGGAGTAGACGAAGAGACTCGTCGTCCAGGTCGTGAGCATATTCGGCCTCGACTCCGCCTTGACCCTCGATATCTTGACTAATGCGCTCTTCAGCTGCCTCTTTCGGGACCTCAGTTTAGCGCCAACCTCGTCTGCCAGATACTCCCTCTCCCTAGAGATCATAGAGGTCGCTAGGTAGGCGAATGGGTTGTAGAAGAAGACGAGCTTCAGCGATGTGACGACGGCCATGAGGCTGAAGTCCCCGTTCTTTATATGAGCCAACTCGTGCGCCGTGACGGCCTCGAGCTCCATCGGGTTGAGTGTGTCGAGTATGCCCATGGTGAACACGACCATGGCGTTCTTTCCCCTCCCTACGGTGAAGGCATTCGGCTGTAGATGTTCCGTCAGCCCCACGCGTGGCGTCTCGATCCTCATCCTATTCGCCACCTTATCGACTAGGTTGCTGAGGCGTGGCTCCTCATCTGCGCCGACTTCGACCACTCCTTGCAGCCGCTTGACGATCGATATGCTGAAAATGTTCGAGATGAGGAACGTCACAGCCCCGAAGACGAGGCCGACTATACAGAGTACGCCGATGTAGTTCACCTCCACTACCCTCTCAATCTCTATCTGTGGCACCTCCGGGAACTGGGCGAAGACGTGCCCCACCATAATCCTCGTGAACCAGACGGACGGTGTGAATATTAGATACATCACCAACGGGGTTACAAGAGCCAGGAAGAAGAAGAGGCTCTTAACCCGTGGGTTGTTCAGATGCAGGGCCCTCATCAGCACGTAGGAGACGCCGAGGACAACAGCTGAGGTTAGAACCACCTGGAGTAAAGGAGGCGTCATGACGATTCTGAGGACCTCTCCAATCAAGTCCATGGTATCTACTCCTTCTTTTCTTTAGGTTCTGTTGTCTTCATCTCTACTAGGTAAGAAGTGACAGCTTCGCCGAAGTTCTTTACGAGGCTGTCCATTATATGCTTAACCGCTGATCGCTCGATCTCGGGTCGGCTCATCTTAGGCCAGTAGATGTAGAGTAGACCTCCTCTTCCTTCGGTCACCTTCCTGTCGAGTATGCCCTTCTCATGTAGGGTGTTCATTGTGGACATAACTGTGGTGTAAGCGATCTTTCTCTCTCCCTTCATCCGCTCGTAGACCTCACGTACCCTGACGGGTTTTCCGATCTCGTATACGGAGACTAGGACATCCGCTTCTAGTGGGCCGAGTATGGCTTCAAGATCCTTCTCGTCAGGCCTGTACCCTGAGGGAGCGTAGCCGTCTTTAGACATCCTACTACCTTCCTTAGTAATTACTATGGCAGATAAAAACCTTTATATCTCTTCTCCCATATGCACCCAATAGCTACTAAGATGCTTAGGAAGTAAGAGCGTGAACGCTATTATCGAGATAAAGAACCTCACGAAGAAGTACGGTGATTTCACAGCCGTGGACCATGTGAATTACACCATCGAGGAGGGCGAAATATTCGGACTCCTTGGACCAAACGGCGCTGGAAAGACCACCACAATACTGATGCTCCTCGGGTTGATACCACCCACCGAGGGGACGGCCATAGTGAACGGAGCCGACATAATCGAGAAGCCGCTCGAGGCGAGGAGAACCGTCGGCCTGCTACCCGAAGGCGCAGGATTCTACGAGAACTTGAACGCGAGGCAGAATCTTAGCTTCTACGCTGAACTCGCCGAGGTCCCCACCAGTGTTGCTAAGGAGAGGATCGAGAAACTCATCGACATGGTGGGACTAGGGACAAAGAGGGACGTGAAGGTCGGAGCCTATTCCCGGGGAATGAAGCAGAGGCTCGGAATAGCCCAATCCCTCGTCAGGGACCCCAAGATCCTCATACTTGACGAGCCCACGCAGGGGATTGACCCCGAGGGAACACGGGACTTCAGGGAACTAATCCGGATGCTATCCAAGGAGAAGGGGATGACAATAATCTTCACCACACATGTACTCTATGAGGTTAACAAGCTCTGCGACAGGGTCGCCATCATGAAGAATGGAACAATAGCCGGCATCGGCACCATAACCGAACTCCGCAAACAGGTCAACGCCACGGAAGGTGAGGACTTCGAAGATGTCTTCCTCCGATATCAGGGGGTTGTCTAATATGGCCGGATTATTCACGATGGCGAAGAAGGAATTCCTCGACATAATCGGGGAGAAAAAGTTCCTACTCATCTTCGCCACGCTCCTAATAGTGGTGCTCGTATCCACGTTCGAGGGTGGCCTCAGCTACAGCAGCTCCCAGTCATCAACCGTCACAACTGTGACCGGTAACTCCACGAGACCAGGTGATGGAGGCGGCGGGACGTTCGAGGCATTCGGCTCGGCTCAGAGCCTGTCACGGTCCCTAAGCAGCATGATCACAAACTTCAGTCTGGTTGGTGGAGTCTTGGCAATTGCGATTAGCTTCGACACAATCAACAATGAGCGTCAGAAGGGCTCGTTGAAGACTCTTCTCTCTTACCCCATCTACCGAGACACAATTGTCTACGGAAAGTACCTAGGTGGCCTCATTGCAGTAGCCCTGGTGGCGACCATAACCTTCCTTGCAGGGATAGGCGTCTTCGTCAGTGTTACGGGTCTCGCGTTAACCATGGACACGGTCATACGTCTCCTCATCTTCTTTGGAGTCTCACTCATCTACATGGCTATCTTCCTGGCCGTGGGATTGCTACTGTCGATAGTACTTCCTCTCCCATCTACATCCTTACTCGCATCGATGATAGTGTGGCTATCCTCAATACAGCTCATTCCAAACGTCGGTTATGCAATCGCCCAGATACTCTATCCCGTAAGGTTCAGTCTTGCAAATGGAAGACCGAGCTTCGCCACGCAGGCCGGGTTTACGACCATTCGGGCAATTATTTCAGGCCTCTCCCCGTCCACAGCCTATGAGAACATCGTTAACTCGATACTCACCACTAGCCAGCTCCAGTTCAATAGCGGCTCACCGACAGTCATTTCCATAAACGTCACACAGGCAATCGCGACATCTCTCCCGAGCCTTATTTACTTCGTCGGCCTCCTCATCGCAATCTTCGCCGCAGCGTACGTGATCTTCACGCGCCAGGAGATCCGGTGACCAACATGTCCACCCAGAAGAAAACTGGTCCATTTACTCGTGTTCTAGCCCTCACGATTCTCTTGGTGATGTTATCTACGCCCCTCGCGATGGTCCACTCGGACACAAGCTACACCATAACGGGCACGATCGTCGACTCGGTAGGTAATCCACTAAGCGGTGTTACCCTGACCATATACACAACATTGAACGTAGTCACGAGCAGCAATCTCATTGGTCAGTTTGTAAAGAGCACGATGACCACTACAAGTGGTGCGTTCACGCTAAGTCTTGACCGTGCCGTCTACACGGTGATCATCAGCAAACCAGGGTACCAGTCAGCGACCCTCACCGTGAACTTCAACACCGCGACGGAATTCACCTACGACGTGAAGAAACTGGTCCTTAACCAGAGTATCAGTGTACAGGTTTCTGCGTCCACACTTGAGATACACGAGGGAGAGACACTGAAGATTCCCGTCAGTATCAAGAATACAGGGGATGCCGAGACTGTAACAATCACGGCGGCCGCTGGAAGTGACTACGCGACCGCTATTCTAAACCAGGATGAGCAACAAGTCCAGAGCGTCTACGTCCCCGCCGATGGTACTGTCACCGTGAACGTCGAGGTGACCGCCCCCCTCAAAGCGGTCGACTCCGACCTAACGGTAAAGGTATTCGGAAACCTTGAGACCGACACCACAGTTCACCTCAAGGTCGTAGGTGCTGATGGCACAGTACTCAGCAGCACGTATCCCGGCAAGGTGGTTATGCCGAGCGACGTCTTCACTTTCGCGGTCGCTTTGAAGAACCCATACTACTACACTCAGACTTTCACCATCGACCTCAGCGGTGCCAGTGGCTGGAGCCTCTACGCCGCGAACGACAAAGGCGAGAAGATCAACTCAGTAGCCCTCGACGCTGGTGAGTCAGTGAACCTCCAGGTGACCGGCAACGTACCTAGCAACTCCACCCCTGGTGACTACGCTTTCATCATGAAGGCGTCAGTTAACGGGAAAACGGTGTCGTTGCCGCTGACCGTAACGGTTAGTAACGTAAGCGCGGGTCTAACCGTGACATCGAAGTACCCGTCCCAAACTATCGCCCTCGGTAAGGCGACCGTCTATCCACTCACCATCACAAACCCAGGGACTAAACAACTAATTGCTTTGAAGGCGGAGGGCGTCCCGAACGGTTGGACAGTCGCCTTCCTCACTAGTGAAGGCAAGCAGATCAACTCGATACTAGTCGACGCTGAGTCATCGGAGTCGGTGGATCTTCAGGTTACCCCTGCACTAAGCAGCGACAAGAACTCCTACTCATTCGCAGTAACGGCGCAGGGTGACTATAGCAGCGGGAAGATCGCACTCGACGCTAGTATAGGTGGCTCTTACGGTCTTACGATGGCAGTGGATTCACTCTACTTCGCTACCAACGCGGGTTCCACCTACACGGAGACCGTCACTCTAACAAACACCGGCTACTCGTCCCTTAACAACCTCCAGTTGTCACTAACCTACCCGAGCGGGTGGACCGTTACTGCTACACCCATAAAGGTGACAACTCTCGACTCCAACTCTAAGGCGACGTTCACGCTGACCATCACACCCCCTACGGGGACGGCTGCGCAGGACTACCTCGTCCAGCTCACGGCGACCTCGGACGAGGTCGAGACCTCCCAGCAGTCCATCAGGGTGACAGTGAACGTCGAGTCATCTTGGAGTATATATGGGATCATACTTCTCATTGTGGCCGCTGGGGTCTTTGCCCTCCTATACAGGAAACTCAGAAGGCGGTGAGGGGATAAAACCCTAAAAATAAAAAAGATCAACCACGTTCTTATCTCTCTATTTAATAAAAGATTTCTAAAAGCATTGTTCATGTTCAGTAAAGAGGGTACTCCTAAACAGGATTTCAATCATAATGCGCGCGCGACTCGGCAAGAAATGGGGAGGCGCCTCATTTTCCTATATCTCAACAGGTACATAGGCCAAGCAGTTTTAACTACCTTCTTCCCGCGTTCTTCGGGAACCCACTCTTCTTTATCCTCTTCTCCATGTACTTCTTCGGCTTCTTCACCTTCTTGTTCTCAACGGTAGCGACGGCCAAATTTATCCGGTTAGCAAAAGTTGGCGGTGGTTAATAATAGCATACCCGCTCAGTCAATAGAGAAACCCCCCACTAATATCAAATCCATATATATGAATATGTTTATGTGTAACCCCTTGCTGAAGTTGTTTAAAGGAGGGAGAAGAGTCGAAGAAGGTTAACGAGAAGCCCAGGAAACCGGAGTACAATGAGAAGATGTTCCACTACAGCACCACCATGCCGCACACGCGGTACCTGTGCTCAGAGCAAAGCCCAGAGATACCGCAGATGAAACTCTGTTAGGATCAAAGAGACAGAGTAGCATTTTTCAAACTACCAAGATGAAACAAGCGGATAGGAGCTAGAAAGTAATAACATATTTAAATTCGTTTCAACTTTAATTAATCGTGTCCAAGAGCGATGCGTCCCTAGAGCGGCTCGTCTCCACGGGAAAATGCATATGCATTAATGTTAAGGAGTATGCCGCCCAGCTCAAGGGCCTCGCGGAGGGGGACGCGAACCCTGCTGACGCGAGGAGAAGGGGCAAATTCTACAAGGCACTTGGTGACGAGACCCGCCAGAGAATGCTCGGCCTCCTCCAGACGCGAGAGATGTGCGTCTGCGAACTCATCACGGCCTTATCTATGACCCAGCCGACGACAAGCCACCACCTGAAGATCCTTGAGGAGGCGGACCTGGTAAAGAGCAGGAAGGAGGGGAAGTGGGTCTTCTACAGCCTCGCCAACCCCAAGCTCATAGATCAACTACTGGGAGTTAAGATCTAAAGACCCCCATCCCAACCCTCTAGTTCTTGATGGTGAAAACTTCATCTTCCACGCCTCCTGGTCGCTACTCATGGCAGGGAAGGGCAGGGTTAAGGTCACTAAAGGCGGGCCCTACCAGATCTCTGGCTGGCTCCCCCTGATGAAGATGGTTATCGAGGCGGACTCCGATGGAGTCGCCCTAAGTTGGCGGCGGATAGAGACCTACCCGGAGAAGGAGAATTACAGTCTCTGTCGATGCGGCAAATCCAAGAGCAAGCCCTACTGCGACGGCTCACATATGAAGAGCGGCTTCAAGGGCACCGAGACTGCGGACCGCTCCCCTTACATTAAGGGGGTGAAGGAATATGATGGCCCCGAACTCAAATTAACCGATAAGCGGGAGTTATGTGTAGGCGCAGGCTTCTGCACACGCGCTGGCAACATCTGGAACCTCACGACCAACAGCGACAACCCAGAGTATAGGAAGACGGCGATACAGGAGGCGTCGGATTGTCCCTCAGGTCGCCTCGTCGAGTGGGACAAGAAGGGGAAGGCACTTGAGCCCGTCCTCAAGCCGGGGATAGCCGCGACAGAGGATCAGGATGGCGTCGCTGGCCCCCTCTGGGTGATTGGCAGCGTCGACATCGAGGCTTCCGATGGCTTAGTCTACGAGAGGAGGAATCGTGTAACACTATGCAGGTGTGGGAAGTCGGAGGCCTGTCCCCTCTGCGATGGCTCCCATCTCGGGGAGTAGATGCGCAGGTATAAAGTAGCCCAATTACACATTCACCCTGATACATATGATAAAGCAGGGCCTTGAGTACGAGGTCGTGGAGGGCTGGGGGAAACTCCCAGCGGGCTGGGTCTATACGCAGGTCGCTGGTGTCGCTGTCGATTCCAAGGACAGGGTCCTCATCCTGTGCCGCGGTGAGCACCCGATCATCATATTCAGCAGGGAAGGCGAGTTCATAGAGAGCTGGGGGGAGGGCATCTTCTCGAACGTGCACGGTGCCTACGTCGACGCTGAGGACAGCTTCTACTGTGTTGACAACGGCGACCATACCGTCCGGAAGTTCGCAAAGGACGGAGAGCTGCTATTCACCCTCGGCACCGAGGACAAGCCCGCGCCACCGGGGAAACCATTCAATAAACCCACGGACCTTGCCCAAGCTCCAAACGGTGACCTATACGTCAGCGACGGCTATGGAAACAGCAGCGTCCACCGGTTCACCGCGGCCGGGGAGCTCATCCATAGCTGGGGTGAACCCGGGACCGGCCCGGGGCAGTTCAATCTCCCCCATGGCGTCTGGGTCGACGACAAGAAGGTCTACGTCGCCGACCGCCAGAACAACCGCGTACAGATATTCAGTCCCGAGGGGGAGTACCTCGAGGAGTGGAGCAACCTCCTGCGCCCCTGCGACATCTACTTCGATAAGAGGGGGCGCGTCTACGTGGCGGAACTCACACACAGGGTAAGCATCCTAAACAAGAGGGGGGAGGTGCTCGCCCGCCTTGGAGGGGAGAGAAGCTTCACACCCGGTCAGTTCATTGCACCCCACTGCCTCTGGAAGGATAGCTATGGCGCTCTCTACGTCGGCGAGGTCCTCGAGGGACAACGCATACAGAAATTCATCCCAGCCTGACCCTTAAATAGCCGGTACAACACTTATTTTCGGCTTCACTCGAGCTTGGAACCATGCGAACATAAGTGTATGCGGACTAAACTGCGGGAACTGCGAGGCCTTCAATGCGACGCAGGCGAACGACATGAAGAAGCTCTCCGAGCTCGCGGGCGAGCGCACGCAAGTGATCTACTCTCATCGTAAAGCTGATTCGAGGGTTCGACGGTTATCTGTGGCGTGAGCGCCAACAGCATACCACTCTACGCGGATGACAGCCACATGACCGAATTTGATGCCACAGTCGTCAAGGCCGGCCCAAAGTTCGTGGTCCTCGATAGAACGGCCTTCTACCCCGACTCGGGTGGGCAGCCCAGCGACATTGGTATTCTCAAGCACACCGGTGGCGTGGCCCACGTCTCGAAGACCGTGAAGAGGGGGCTAGAGATCTTCCACTACCTCGACGCAGACATATCCGTCGGCACGGCCGTCCACGGAATCATCGACTGGCCGATACGGAGCTGGAACATGAGGCGCCACTCAGCTGAACATCTCGTCACCGGGCTCATCGAGGCCCTCGGCGAGCCCCCAAAGGTCTTCAGCGACCTTGAGAAGCTTGAATACCAGCCATCTAGCTTGACCGCGGAGCAGATCGAAGGGGTCCGCCGCCGCTTCGACGAGATAGTAGACGAGAACGCCCCCGTCCGGGTCTACTACGAGGACAGGGCAAAGATAGGCGTCTCGAGCGACCCCCGGAAGATCAGCTTCCTACAGAAGATCCCGCGTAGCGTGGACCGCCTAAGAATCGTCGACATAGGCACCTACGCTTCGACGTTCTGCTTCGGCACACACGTGAAGAGCACCTCGGAGATAGGGCATCTAGCGGAGTTGCGCCTCGAGGAGGCGAAGAAGGATAAAAAGATCATACACTTCAGATTGGAAATCTCCTAAATTCTTAACCTTCACCCGTCGATTCTAGTTAATGGTACACATTGGACCCTGTTGGATGGCTCCTCGAACCCAGTGACCCTAGCGTGAGATTTTGTGCGCTTCAAGAAATCGAGGGGAATAGGTGCGATAATCTTGATGTGTTAGAGGCTCAGGAGCGCATCATGATTTCATCACTGATCAAGTCGATCCTCTCTGCGCAGCAATCCGGGGACTGGTGAGTCGGGGAGAAGGACATGTACCTCCCCAAATATACCGCGACGACGCATTCCCTCCTCATCCTCGCCGAGCTGGGCGCTAAGAGGATCCCGGAGATTGAGAGGGGTGTCGAGTAGGTCTACCGCTTCCAGCGCGACTCGGGGCACTTCCTCCCAGACCTCCCCATGACTGCGAAGGGTAAGGCGAGCGCGATGAAGGACGGCTGCTGCTTCGACGGCAACGTCCTATACTACCTCACACTTCGGGTACCTCGACGACTCTCGGACACAGCGCCTCATGGACTTCAACGTCGGGCACCACGATGGCGAGAACGCGGGTTGGATGTACCGGAGTTACTCGATCGACCCCACCGCCGTCTTCCCAAAGAACTGCTACATGGGCGCGGCGAAAATGCTCAGCACTATTCACTATCCCATAGCCGAAGAGGAGCCGGGAGGTACAGGCAATAATTGAACGTGAGGTGGAGAACATCCTTGAGAACGGCGTTTACCGGTATCTCCGTAACTCCGATGGGACGCGGAAGGATAAAACGGGCTGGAAGCGCTTCGGCTTTCCCCTCTTCTACCAGTCCGATGCTCTTGAGGTCCTCGACACCTTCACACGCCTAGGCGTCCACGACAACTGGATGCAGCCAGCCATCGACCTCGTGTTCAGCGCGCGGCAGCCCGACGGTTCGTGGCTGCTGGAGAATAACTACAATGGTAAAATGTGGGTTGACATTGAGAAGAAGGGGAAGCCCTCGAAGTGGGTCACCCTCAGGGCTCTAAGGGCGAACAGGCGCTTCGGGCTAAGTTCTTTATAATTAGCCAATATTTTATCCCTAAGCCGACATGAGTCATCTATTGCTAAAACCTGCGACTTGGCTTATCTATTTAGTTTATATTCAATACCCTTTTAGGGGCGCATTCTTCCATTTTCGTAGGGAAGTAAAATGGACATACTCACGATAGGGATAATCGGGGCGATCGTTGTCATCGTCCTGATACTCGTAGGGCTCTACTTCTCGTACTACAACAGGATCAGGCAGTACGAGAACCAGATCGATGAGGCCTGGAGCCAGATCGACGTTCAGC
>Ga0182021_10000040_pt1 | contig 109401 bp, 88 predicted proteins | sample 612E3MmetaG_FD_120493 | JGI IMG/M metagenome (GOLD analysis project Ga0182021, IMG submission 120493) | Permafrost microbial communities from Stordalen Mire, Sweden - 612E3M metaG (Illumina Assembly) | ecosystem: Environmental > Terrestrial > Soil > Wetlands > Permafrost | place: Sweden... | reverse complement strand
TCCACGACGGGGAGCCACAACCTTCCGCAGCGCTGCCGCTGCTTCACAGAGTGGCGTGCGTCGACCAACAGCACCGTCGCGGATTCGAACTCTCCGGAACATCCTGTCTGCGCGGTATACTGCGATTGGGTACACAGAGTGGCCACTGAAAGTCTAGCCGATGTTGTCCGGTCTTTGACGCCGCAGGAGCAAGATGCGGTGCGGCAGTTCATCGACTACCTGAAAGGGATTGACGCTTCCGTCCGCCCCCAATCGCCCTTCCTACAGGCCGCCGACGAGTTCATCGCCGAACATCCGGAACTTCTGCGGCGCCTCGCTCAGTGACCCAATATCCCACTCTTGAAGAGACGGTCGCCGTTCATGCGAGATTGATCGTGCGGTTCGGAGGTTCGAGGGGCTTCGCGATCGCGCCGCTCTGGAGTCGGCTCTGGCTCGACCCCGCAGCGGATACTACAGCGACCTGATTCAGGAAGCGGCCGCGCTCTGGGAAAGCCTCTCGCAGAACCATGCGTTCGTGGATGGAAACAAACGCGTCGCGGTGACCATGACCGCTGCCTTCTTGAGAGTCAACGGCTACCGGCTGGAGTTCGACGACCGCGACGCGTATTCATTCTTGAGCGGCCTTTACGAAACTGGCCGAATGTGCTTTGACGAACTGGAGCGGTGGCTTCGTCGGCACGCGGCCCCTGGCGCCACCTAATGCCCGTACGTCTTTTCCCCCGCCTCGATGCCGACCGCCAGACGGTTCTCCTGCGGTGGCAGGGGGCACGTGGCAAAGGGCGTGAAGGCGCAGGGAGGGTTGTAGGCCTTGTTGAAGTCCAGCACCACCTGGTCGCCGCTCGGCATGCCCGCATCCAGGAACCGGCCGGCGCCGTAGGTTTCCTTCCCGCTGGTCTGGTCGCGAAAGATGAAGAAGAGGCTCGTGGCGGGAGCTTCAAAAACAGGATACAGCCGCAATTCCTGGCCGCGCAGGCGGAACACCACGTATCCGGGGCTGTCCATCGGCACAGTCTGGCCGAGGACGTTGGCAATGGGAATCTTGTGAGGGTCGGCGAAGAACCTGGCGGTTACGCGATACTGTTCGCTCGCCGGGAAGTAGTCGAGACCGTGGAAATCGCGGCGCGCCTGGCTGGCCGGGTCCCTCATCCGGATGCCGAACTTGGCGCCGCGGTGGATCGCAAACAGGCTTAGCCGTCCCACCGCGACCTTGTCCACGGAATCGGACGCCAGCGGGCGCGTGCGTCCATCCATGGTGACGGTTACCTTGCCGTTGCGCAGATCGAACGCGCCGGCGCGGGCGGGGCCATCGGGCAGCACGATCTCGTTGGAAGAATCCTTGCCGAAACGGTTGGATCCCTCGCGCAGCCAGAATAGTCCGGCGACCGTGAGCCAGCTTCCGTCCTGGCGCAACTCCGCCTCGCGCGCGCGGCGCCACTGGGCAATTTCGGCCTGATAGGTGGAAGCCGCGAAAAGCGCGGCGCCGGCCAGCAGCGCCAGGGGCATTCGCCGGACCATCAGGGTTCGCCGGCCGAAGCGATCAACTGCTCGAGCATCCCGGCGAATTCCACGGATTTGCTGTCGACCCGGTGCTTGAGCCGGTCCAGGTCGCGCTCCAGCGAGCGCAGCTTGTCGGCCAGATGCAGACACGCCATCACGGCGATGCGTGTGGAATCGGCGTTGGGAGCTTTGGAGGCGATGGAAAGCATCAGCTCGTCCACGCTGGCCGCCACTTCCTCCACTTCGCGCGGATCGCCCGTGGCCAGCAGCGTATACGGCCGGCTCAGGATGGTCACGCGAACGGGCTGTCTATCGGGAGTGCTGCTTTCCACCCGGGCCTCCGGAAGGCGGTGCGCTACCCAGCGCTCAGTTGATCGATCTGCCCCAGCAGTTTCTCGACGCGGGCGCGGACCTGTTTCCGCTCCGTGTGCAGCGTCTTCAGTTCCGCGGCCAGACGCGCCGCTTCAGCCTTGGCGCTGGCGGCTTCCTCAACGGCGGCCTCTTTCTCACGGCGCAGCCGCGCTACCAGTTGGATGGCCTGCTGGATGCGTTCTTCCAAACTTCCCAGGGAATCGGTTTCGGCTTCGACTGGGCTCATACCTGCCTCACGCCTTTTCGAGGGCGGCCTTGGCCGTACCCACCAACAACTGGAACGCGGCGTCGTCGTGCAGGGCGACATCCGCCAGGGACTTGCGGTTCAGGTCCAGCCCGGCGGCCTTCAGCCCGTGCACAAACTGGCTGTAGGAAATGCCGGCTGCGCGGCACGAAGCGTTGATGCGGACGATCCACAGGGCGCGGAAGTCGCGCTTCTTGTTCTTACGGCCGACGTAGGCGAACTTGAGCCCGCGCTCCACGGCCTCCTGGGCCGCGCGATTGAGCTTGCTCTTGGTGAGAAAGTAACCGGAAGCCAGCTTGAGGGTCTTCTTGCGGGCCGCCCGGCGGTGGGTACCTCGTTTAACTCTAGGCACGTTTCATCTCCTTATAAATGGTTCAAATCAATTGGCGGATCGGGCACGTGCCACGCGCTCCGTCCGCGCAAATCGCATGACCCCTAGTAGGGGAGCATGCGTTTCAGAGCGGGCTGGTTGGTTGGATCGGCCAGCACCCTCTGATGCAATTTCTTCTTGCGTTTGTGCGGTTTCGAGGTCAAGATATGCCGGCCAAAGGCGTGACTGCGCATCACTTTGCCCGTGCCCGTCTTCTTGAACCGCTTGGCCGCACCTTTATGGGTCTTGAGTTTCGGCATAGAAATTCACTGGATCTGTTGCAATAGGTGAGACTTAAGAATTATAGCATAGCGGGGCGGACTGCTTGGCGGACTCTCCAAAACCGACAGTACCGGCGATCATTGCTCCCAGTGTAATAATAGGCACATGCGCAGCCCCGCCGCGCCTCCGCGGGCCACCTCGGACAAGGTCCAGGAACTGGTGGCGACCGCTCTGCGGCAGACCGAATTGGCCGGGCTGAGCAGCGTCCTCCAGTTCATCGCCGAGTGCTTCGACGCCGATGGCTGCATCCTGTGGGAGCAGACGCCGGGTTCCCGGCTGAAGGACGATCCGCCAACGGGCGAATTCTTCGCCGTGGCGCAGTGGTTCCGCCAGATGCCTTTCTGGACGACGTACAAGCTGGAATTAACCTGCGTGACGGGGCGAGCGGTGCTAGCGGGGAAGACCGCTTCGGTCACGGATGCAAAGAACGATTCCCGGGTCGACTTCAGCCTTCCCTTTTTCCAGCGTACTGGTATCCGCTCGTTCTGCGCCATTCCAATTCCTTGCTCGGATGGCCGTCCGGGGGCGCTCGATCTATACCGCTTGCCGCCAGGGGGCTTTCGGCGGGCCGAACTGGACATCGCGCGCCGCATGGCGGAACTGGTGCCGGGCTTGTTTCAAGCGATCCGCGACCGGGTGAGCTTCGGCGTCCTCCGGGAGCTTGACCTCCATCTGCAGGCGACCGAGCAGCGCATCACCGCAGGGACTGGCAACTCGGCCGTGAGGGACGCACTACAACACGCGTGTACCCTCGTCGGCAACGCATTCCAGAGCCGCGAAACATCGGCGGTGCTCGAGGACCGGCTCCGCACACCCAATCGGTACGACGTAGTGGCCACCACTTTTCCCCTACACGCGTCGAAGAAGAGCTACGTGGCCGGCGAGCCGGGGCTTACGCCGTGGGTGCTGCAGAACCAGCGTCCGGTCAATGTGTTCGACTTGGCCTGTTTCGGGCAGGACCTCCCGATCCTCAAGGTCCGCTATCCCGGCATCTACTGGGCGGATCGCGACAATGTTCTGGGGGTCGCGGCGAAGTGGTTCAAGTCTCCTGCCACCGAAGAGCTTCCGCCCATCAGTTTCATGTGCGTACCGGTGATCGCGGGTGAGCGGCTGCTTGGGGCGTTGCGCTGCTGCGCCGCGGTACGCGCGCCACATTACTACGCGGAACGGGATGTCGACCTGTTGAAATTGCTGGCGACGCGAATCGGACAGTTCTGGGATAATGCGCAACGGCAGCGCGAGAGCGCCGAGGAAATCGCCAGCTTGCGCTCGATTACCGAGGGTGTGAGCCGGCTCAACCGGTTGGCGCAAGTCGAGTTTCGACAGCCGCAGCCGAACCAGCGCGGCATCGACGTGGAGGCCGTGGAGGTGCTGCGCGGTGCGGTGATCGCCGCCGACATTGCGGCGGTTGTCAACGTGTCCGCCGCCAACGGACAGGTTGAAGCGACCTTGCCCCCCGGAGAGGCGCTGGCCCCGGGCGATATGGCCGCTGTTCTGGCGGCAGCGGAACGTCTACGCGCGGACAATCACCCGCAAGCCGTAGCGGCAGCGATAGTGGCACCGGAAGGCTGCGAGCGCATCCGGCACATGATCGCGGCGCCCCTGCGGGCGGATGGCGCGACTCATGGAATGCTGGTAGCGGCCAGCACGGGTGAGCGCGAGTTCACACCCCATGCCTTGGCCGTCACCGGACTGGTTGCCGAGCAGATCAGCCTCTACCACCATCTCGCGCAGACGCTCGATGGCCAACGCGTGGCGGAGCGCGGCCGTCGGGAGGCGGCTCTCCGGCAGGAGCGGACGAACCAGGATCTCGGGCATCAATTGCGCACCCCCGTATCGACGGCGCTGCGCAAAGTCAATGAGGAGTTGAAGACCACCCTGCCGTCTCTGGTTCGGAACCACCTTGCATCCATTCGGGGCAACCTGTCCTGGGCCAACACCATGGTGTGGAGCACCCAGATGTTCGCGCAATTGAGCGAGCACGGCGAAGTGCAGGCCACCCCGCGCCCGGTGACTCGCACGGACTTGCTGGCCATGGTCCAAACCGCCGCGCGCGATGAACAGGAGCGGCTCGATGCGGATCGGGGCATCGAAATCGTGGTCTTACCCCAGGGCTTCGCGACGCTGGATTGGCACACGGTGTGGATGGACCTGGAGTTGATCGAGCACGCTGTCAGCAACCTGCTCGACAACGCCGGCAAATACTCGTCCCCGCGCACCAAGGTGGAAGTCTACGCCGGAGTGACCAAGACCGACCGTTTTCACATCACATTTCGAAACAAGGGCCTGCGCATCCTGCCGCAAGACGTGGCAAGCTGCATCGAACGCGGTTGGAGGGGCAGCGATGCCAAGCTGGTAACCGGTTCCGGCAGCGGCCTGGGCCTTTGGCTGGTATTTCATATCATGAAAGCGCACAATGGAGAGTTGTTAGTGCTTCCGACCACACCGGAGGGATGGACGGAAATCAAGCTCTTATTCCAGAGGGAAAGAGACCCATGGCGATCTGGCTGGTAGAAGACGATTCGACGCAAGCCAAAGACATCCTGGCAGTCCTCAAGAATGCCTTCCCCACGCAGCAGCTCCAGTGGATGAAGACCGAGCAGCAGTTTCTAGCCGCCCTGGGATCCACACCGCTCGCGGCAAAGGATGTCGTCATCTTCGATGTCATGCTGCCCTGGGCGGAGATCGGCGAAGACCGCAAAGTGACGCCTGCTCCCGAGGGTTACGAGGAGTCCGGCGGGTTTTTCAGAGCCGGAATTCGTTGCGCCGAGGCCCTTTGGGCAAACCCGGCCAGCCGCGGAGTGCCTTGCGTACTGTTCACCGTGCTGACCAACGGAGATCTCGCCAACGATCTGAAGCGGTTTGGAGAGCGGCCGGTGCGCCCTCTCAGCAAGAGGGAACCGCCCGAGAGACTGATCGAGCTAGTGCGTGAACTGATCGGCGGGTGAGTATCCGAGATTTAGCGGCCGAAGCGTGGGACAGGGGAACGACGCCGAGCTTTCGATCTGCGAGGGCCGGACAGACCACTGCGGATTCAGGGAGCGCTTGAACGTCATGTCAAAGAGTCCCACCCATGCGTGATCGCTGCGATACTCGGTCTGCTTCTGCATTCTGGCGAGATTCCCCGTGAACTCGTCGCGGACCCGCTCATAGTAGACCAGCGCTTCACCCCGCAGAGTCATCCGGGCCAAGCAACCACTCCAGAGTTCCTGGTCTATCTGAACACCGAAGGCGCTCCGAATCGCTTGCGCCACCGGTGCCGGCATGCCTACGTCGCTGCGGTCTGTAAACCGGGGGAACATGTTGACGCAGGAGCACGCCCAGCGCGGCCACCCGGCCGCGTCGGCCATGAAGATGAGATCGCGGTCCCACTGTATGTTATCGCGAGGAAACGCCGTCTGGAGCGACCGCACCAGTTCCATGAACCGGGGCCGGCGGTTCCGGTCCGACTTCAGATCTTTGGCGGCCAGCGCTAGCGACTCTGCCACCACCGGTGACGGCTCTTCGTTTGCCGGCGGAAGCATGAGCACGCCGTAGTACCCGTGAACGGGGGTGCCCGGAAGAAAATCTTCCTGCTTCCTGCCCATCCTCAACCACAACTCCTTCAGCTGGTCGTCGCCCTGGTTCCCGATTAGGGCGGCGCGCAACGAAACCAGCAGGTCGGACCCGAAGAAGTCGCCGCCGAGCTTTCGCCTGTTCAGCATCTCCAGCAGCGGCGGCCACAACCGGCCGGGCCGGTGGATCGCCGCGGCGAGTTGCAGCAGGTTGTACAAAAGCTGCTCGCGATGCGCGCTGAGCGGCTCGACGTCGGGATGGCGCGCGAGCACGGCCCCGATCACCTCGGCTAGCGCGCTCTGTGCGTCCGCCAGCGCTGCCCCAGGCGGCAGTGAATCCAGTATCCAGCGATACGGCTCGTCGCCCCAGGATGCCGCTTCGTCGTAGTTCTGCAACCACCGGACAAGCTGCGCTTCTCTCTCGGCGGGCGCAAGGCCCAGCCAGCGATCCACGGCGCGGCGCGCCCATCCACCCGGATTGTCCGGATACTCGACGGTCATCTTCGTCTCACAATCTCCACCGGCGCGCGGCTTCTCCAAAATGATCCACCAGAAGGTCGTGATGACGCCGCCGTAGCGCCTGGAATCCGAGCGGATCTTCCATCAGCGCGAGCTTCACACGGCCCCCGGCCAACGTCCAGTGCTCGGGCTTGTGATCGATCTGCTGGTGCACGTACTCGCTCAGCGGGCGGTCGCTTTCCCCTCTACAGTCCATGGTACACCCGCCTCTCCATACCGGCACGCCGGCAGGCGAGGGGTGGTGATAGCCACTCCAGTCCGCGTCGAGCTGGGTAGGACGGAACAGGTCTCCCACCTCACCGACCGGGTACTTGAGGACGGCGTACCAACAGGGGTGAGAATCGGGCTTCAGCCCTAGAGCCTGTCGCCAGCGCGTGGCACCGTCGGGGTGGTCGAGATAGGGCTTGAACTCGTCCCACAGCGTCGCCCACACCGGCTGATACGCGTGTTTCTTGCGGTCGGTGTTGAGCATGCTCAGCGTCGCCGTGATGAACTGTTCCAATTCGGCATCGCCCGCCTGGCATTTGTCCCGCAGCCATACGGTGAAATCCACTGTGGGGTTCACCAAGCCATGAAATTCTTCCGAGGCGGGGAGAGCGTAGTTGCGGTATACGCGCTCCAATCCGGTGAGATTGAGCAGCCGGACCAGCGACAGCCCCGGCTGCAAGCCGTCGCCTTCGAAGCCGCTGCGGATGGGAACCCGGTTTGGGGCATTCACCGCAAGGATGAAGTCCGGTGTCCGACTCCCCCGTATGTTGCTCTTGAAGAAGTCCGTGAAACCCTGCTTGAGCGTCGCACCCCCGATGGGGGCGCCCAAGGAATTGAGTAGAAGGTCCTCGCGGCTCGGGGGAACGCGGTGGTCGTCGACGATGTTGAAGGCGACGGTCGCGTCCTCGTTTCCATTTCCAGCGTGCCGTTCAAGTAACGCGCGAAGCGCGTGCGCAAGCGGATGCACTCCAGGATAGGCGCGTCCGAATATCTGGAACATGAAGTACGTATTATCACACTTTTCTTACCATTTCAAACGCCTATGGCGCCAGCGCCCGCAGTTTGAGGACCGCCTCCACCACCCGCCGGGCCACGTACTCCGCCTCTTCGGCGGTGTTGAAACGGCCCAGGCCGAAACGCAGGGAGGAATGCGCCAGGTCGTCGCCCACACCCAGCGCCTTCAGCACATAGCTGGGTTCCACGGTGGCCGAGGTGCACGCCGAACCGGTGGAAAGCGCCACGTCGGGGAGGCTCATCAGCAGCGATTCGCCCGTGACGCCCGCAAAGCTCATGTTCAGATTGCCGGGCAGCCTGTGCTCCATCGAGCCGTTCACATACACGCGGTCCAGTCCGGCTTCGAGCTGCGCCTTGAGCCGGTCGCGCAGCCCGGCCAGCCGCTCGGCTTCTTCCGCCATCTCGCGCGCGCAAATGGCGCACGCTTCTCCGAAACCCACAATGGCAGGCACGTTCAGAGTGCCGGAACGCATTCCGAACTCGTGTCCGCCACCGTCCATCTGGGCCGTCACTTGGACGCGCGGGTTCCGCCGGCGCACGTACAGCGCGCCGATGCCTTTGGGGCCGTACATCTTATGCGCGCTCACGGACATGAGGTCGAGGTGGTCGTCCTCCACGCGGATGGGGACCTTGCCGAAGCTCTGGGCCGCATCGCAGTGGAACAGCACGCCTCTTTCGCGACAAATCGCGCCGATTCCGCTCACCGGCTGAATCACCCCGATCTCGTTGTTGGCGTGCATCACGCTCACCAGCACGGTCTCGGGGAGGATGGCGTTCCGCAGCAGTTCGAGCGAGAGCAACCCGTCGCTCCGCGGCGACAGAACGGTGAGGCGACAGCCTTGCCGCTCCAGACGCCGGGCCGTATCGATCACCGCTTTGTGCTCGCTGGCCATAGTCACAATGTGGTTGCCCTTGGAGCGGTAGGCCTCGAGCGTTCCTTTGAGCGCCAGATTGTCGGACTCGGTGGCGCCGCTGGTGAAGACCATTTCGCGCGGTGCCGCGCCCGCCAGCTCCGCGACCCGCTTGCGGGCCAGCTCCACGGCTGCCTCGGCTTCCCATCCGAAGCTGTGACCGCGGCTCGCCGCGTTGCCGAATTTGGTCCCGAAAAACGGCAGCATGGCCGCGAGCACGCGCGGATCCACCGGCGTGGTGGCGTGATGATCCAGGTAGACCGGCTTGTGCATGACCTGATCCGAGTATAAGAAATGCGGTTGTCGGGCGGCGCGCAATAGCGGATACTAGTCATACCGGCTGCGGCCGGCGCGCATGGCTAAGCCTTCGGTCTCTCCCGAAACGGAAGTGATAGAACGGGATCAGTTGGTTCCGCTCTACCGGGTCGTGCTCCTGGACGACAACGATCACACCTACGACTACGTAATCGAGATGCTCCAGAGGATCTTCGTCTTCACCCTGGATCAGGCCTACCATCACGCCGAGGAGGTGGACCGGAGCGGCCGCACGGTTCTGATTGTTTGTGAACTGCCGCACGCGGAATTCGCGCGCGATCAGATTCATTCCTACGGTCCGGATTGGCGGCTTCCCCGCTCCCAGGGATCCATGTCGGCGGTAATCGAACCGGCGCAATAGCTGTGGCGCCGGTGGCGGAACGCCCCATGCGGGTCTTGGCCGGCGAGGGCTTGCCGCCACTCACTGTTATCATGAACAAATGATGTTACTCCGCATTCTGCTCCTGCTTTCGCCGGCGGCATGGCTGCTGGCCCAGGCTCCCCCGCCCAAACCCGCGCCGGCACCGCAACCGACCGTAACCCTGTCGACCGAGACCCCCGCGCCCAAGGTCATGGCGGTAGTCCCTCCCGACCGCGTGGTGATCGCCGTTGGGGACGTGAAGATAACCGCGGCGCAGTTCGACCAGATCATCGACGCTCTTCCGGAGCAGTACCGGAGCGTGGCTCGCGGTTCGGGCCGCAAGCAGTTTGCCGATAACATCGTGCGGATCGAGATCCTGGCCCAGGAGGGCAAGCGCCGGAAGCTGGATGAGAGCGCCGCCTTCCGGACCCAGTCCACCTTTGAGAATGCCAATATCCTGGCCAATATGGCTTATGAGGAGATCGGGAAGGGTGCCAAGCTCGACGAAGCCGACGTGCGCAAGTACTTTGAGGCCCACAAAACGGAATTCGAACAGGTGCACGCCCGCCACATTCTGATCCGGATGCAGGGTTCGCCATCGCCTATAAGGCCGGGCCAGAAGGACCTGACGGAGGCGGAGGCGCTGGCCAAAGCGCAAGATCTGAGAAAGAGAATCCTGGCCGGAGAAGACTTCGCCGAGTTGGCCCGCTCGGAATCCGACGACACCGGTTCCGGAACCAATGGCGGCGATCTCGGGTCCTTCCACCGCGGGCAGATGGTTCCGACATTCGAGGAGGCGGCTTTCTCTCTCCCGCCCGGAACGCTCAGCGAGCCGGTGAAATCTCCCTTTGGCTACCACGTGATCAAGGTCGAAGCCAAAGAGTCCAAGAGCTTCGAGGACGTGCGGTCCGAACTGGAGCGCCGCATGCGCCCCGAGCAGGCCCAGAAGACGGTTGAAGATCTGCAGAAGAAGAGCGCGCCGGTTCTCGACGCCGATTTCTTCGGCTTGGAAAAGAAGTAGGGGGCGGGCGCGCCCCACCCAGGGTCTGGCATGGCGGCCCCGCGAGCTGGGCGTGCCCAGCCTCTACTTCTTGTGGGCTATCCGGCTACAAGCGGTCTCCGCACCGGTCGGATTCGGCCCTTCCTGTCCACCACAAAGGCAGCGTGAAATCGGGCGCAAAATCACCCACCTTCAGATTGGTATGTGGGGCTTGTGGCGCTTGTGCCAATATAGCGGCGGGCAACAAGTGCGCCCACCAAATGTGCTTGAGCCTATCATTAAATCTATTGCTTCGCCACCTCCGCAGTGGTAATCTGAAAGCGACGTGGATTGATTTAAGGCTTTCCGAGCCTGGCTAATTGCAACCACGGAAAAAAAAGTGCTAAAGGCGAGTCGGTCTGTTCAAAAACATTTCGACCCTGGCGCCTTTGTGCTCCAGGGTTTTTTGTTTTGGGGCGGCCCCCGTCGCCGGATGCTGGAGGAATCGATGAGCGTCTGGCCCAAGACATTGCCAGCCAGCCCTTCGCTGTCGGGCCGCGAGGGAGCTTTGGTTTCTGTTTCGATCGACGTGGACCCGCGCCGCCTGGAGTCGCTCCTGGAGGCGCTGGCTCAAACCGGTTTCCCGATTAACCCACAGATCTATCACGAGGCCGCCGTGGTGTACCTGTCCGCCGATGGGCGCGAGCAGACTCAGACCGCCACACTGGTGGAATTCCCGGCCTATGAAGGGCGCCTGGACGAGGTTCGGAATGTCCTGAGTTCACACGGCTTCGGACCGGCCAGTGTCCACGCCACCAGTATGTTGGATGAGATCCAACGGGGGCCCCACGAGGCGCGGCGCCGGCTCAAGCAACGGATGGCGACAGTCCAGTAATCCGTCCAACCGCTCCTTCACGGTCGCGGCTTCCATGAGGCACTATGCCGGGCCGCAAACGTCGGAGAGCGGTCACCCACCGTATCGCTCCTCCAGCCAGGGGTCGCCGCGCATATGGTATCCGTTGGCTTCCCAGAAGCCGGGCCGGTCGTCCTTCACCAATTCCACCCCGGCCACCCATTTGGCGCTCTTCCATGCATAGAGGCGCGGAACGATGAGGCGGGCCGGGCCGCCATGCTCCGTCGAGATCGACTCACCGTCGTGGAATACCGCCACAAGTGCGTCTTCCGCCAGGAAGTGTTCGAGCGGCAGATTGGTCGTCCAGCCCTGGTCGTATCCGTGAACGATCGCGTAGTGCGCTTCGGGACGGGCGCCGCCGGCGCGCCGGATCAACTCGCGGGTAGAGACGCCTCGCCACAGATTCCCGAGCCGGGACCATCGTGTCACACAATGAAAGTCCCCGAAGACTTCTACCTGTGGAAGGGCCGTAAACTCTTGCCAGTCCCACTGGACCTCCGTGGCTACCAGGCCCGTCACCCGGAAACGCCATTGATCGGTGTCGAGGGCAGGGGGGCCGCTGGCGTCCAGCACGGGCCATTTCCGGCTACGCGCCTGTCCCGGCGGAAGCCGCTGGGTCCGAAGCGTGTCCGGGCTGATGATGATCTCCGGCGAAAGTCCATCTGGCGACGGGATTTCGCCGCTCTGGGTTTTGGTGCGGTCGATTTCGAACATCCTCCGAGTGCCTTTCTCTCTTCATTCTACCCGGCTTAACAGCGGGCCCAAGGGCACGTTTTCGGGACCGGCGCCACCAGCGCCGATGGGGCACGGACAAATTGGGTCTATGCGGCTCCCAAAATATGCGCCATAATACTGGGAGTAGCTGTCAGTGTCGCGGAGACTGGTACTTCACGTGCACACCGCAATGGCGATGGTTCTCAGGTTCCGGATCGGGTGCGATCACGCGGGGAGGACGGCGTTCCTGGTAGGTGCGCTCCTGCTGGCTGGCAGCGCGCTTTCGGCTCAGGTTCAGATGCCGGGTTCCGAACCGGGAGGTCCCGTCCGGCTCCTCGGCACGGATGCGGCCATTCTGGAATCGCAGGAGACGCGCAAAGACCTTCCATGCACGGTAACGCCCGCCAAGGCTTCGCTGGGCTTCGATCTGAAGTTTCATGCCGGATATGACGTTACCATTCCGCTTAAGGAGTTGGCGGGCTCGGAGAACCTGCTGACCATGGTCTTCCGCGTCGTGCCGGCGGACCACCCCGATGAGCCGGTCTACTTTGCGCAGCACGTGTCCGTGCCAGCTATCGAAGACGACGCCCATGGCGACGCCGTTCTGCAAGGGACTGTCGACGTTGGGGAAGGTAAGTACCACATCGACTGGATGATGCGCGACCGCGCGGAACGGGTGTGCTCCTCGAACTGGGAAACCGAAGCCAGCCTGCCCGCTAAGGACAAACAGATGGCGCTGGACATCCGCCCCGAGGTGGTGCAGCCGGCCGACAGCGAGCCGTTCAAGCAGGAGCCTCCCGTCGCGCGCGAGCAGCACGAGGGTCCGCTGAACGTGAAGGTGGTCGTCAATTTCGCCCCGCAGAACTCGCAATCCGCCACCTTGCAGCCGCTCGATACCAACGCTTTGCTCTCGATCCTGCGGAATATTTCCCGCGAGCCGCGCATCGGCAAGTTCTCGATTGTCGCCTTCAACATGCAGGAGCAGCGGGTGATCTACCGGCAGGAGGGAGCTTCGCAAATCGACTTCCCCGCCCTCGGCGAGGCGCTCGGCAAGCTCAATCTCGGCACCATCGATCTCAAACGGCTGAGCCAGAAGCACGGCGATACGGAGTTCCTGGCCGACTTCATGGCGAAGGAGATCAGGGATGACAGGGACCAGCCGGACGCCGTGATCTTCGCCGGGCCGAAGGTGGTGCTCGACGAAGCCCTGCCGCAAGACGCATTGAAACAACTGGGGGACGTGAAGTTTCCCGTGTTTTACATGAACTACAACTTGAACCCGCAGGCGAATCCATGGCGCGACGCCATCGGCAGCACTGTCCGGTACCTGAAAGGCGCCGAGTACACCATCACCCGGCCTCGGGACCTGTTTTTTGCGTGGACCGAGATCATCGGCCGTATAGTAAAATCGAAGGTTGGGGGGACGGTCGGCCGAAACGCGTCCTCCCAATAGCCCATGCTGGTTCTCCCCATCGCGTTGCTGCTGGCGGCGGGCACGCTCCCTGCCGGCGCTCAACAGTTCGGGCCCGCCGAGAATCTGGCGCCATATATTCCCACACCGCCGGAGGCCGTCGACAGGATGCTCGAGGCCGCCCATGTGAAGCCGGGCGATGTGGTGTACGATCTCGGCAGCGGCGATGGCCGCATTGTAATCCGGGCGGCGCAGAAGTTCGGTGCCAGGGGCGTGGGAGTGGAGATTCGCCCGGACCTCTGCCAGGCGGCCAGGGAGCGGATCAAGTTGCTGGGCCTGGAAGACCGCGTACGCATGGTGGAGGGCAGCGCTTTGCGGGTGGACCTGAGCTCCGCCGACGTGGTGACGATGTACCTGCTGACCAGCTCCAACGAGCGGCTCAAGCCCAACCTGGAGAAATACCTGAAGCCCGGCTCCCGCGTGGTTTCCTACGAATTCCCCATCAAAGGCTGGAAGCCGGTGGAGGCGATTGTCCTGCAGACCGGCAAGACCGAGCACCTCATCTACCTCTACGAGATGGGACGGCGGCGCTAGGTATCCCCGACCATCTCGGCTGGCAGGCGGAAGCGCGTGCCCCACCAAAATGCAAACCCCTTCGGACGAATGTGGGACAGGCGCTTTCACCTGTCAACCCGGCGATTTGGGCGAGGCGTGCCGCGCCCCTACTTCGTTTTCCCCGCGTTGTCGATGACGCTGCTCGCCAGGTAGTTTTCCACCTTGGAACTGTTGCGCGCCACCTCATAGTAGGCGTTCTTCAAGAGCTGGTCTTTGCGGTTCAACAGCGTTTCGCGGATGTTCTGCTGCACCCGCGGATCGTTCAGCTCGCGTTGGCCGGCCGGCTCCCTGGCGATCACTTTCAGGATGCGGTAGCCCTCCTGCGTGTGGATGGGCGAAAAACTGCCCGGCGAAAGCGACGCCACCAGCTTGCGCAACTCGGGGTTGGCCTTCTCCAGGGTGGATTCGGGAATGAACCCCATGTCGCCGCCATTGGGAGCGGAATCGGGGTCCTCGGAGTAGTTCTGCGCCAGCATGCTGAAATCTTCGCCGCGTTTCAGGCGAGCCATGATGTCGTTGATCTTGGTCTGGGCCTCGCTTTCGCTCTTGGCCTTGCTGTTCTTCAGATTGCGGACGTTGGGGTTGGCGAAGGGACTCACCATGATCTGCGCCATGTGAACCTGCGGCTCAGCCAGGTTGAAGCTGGCCTTGTTGACGTTGTAGTAATTGGCCACGTCGGCGTCGGTGATGGCGATGTGGGAGGTGATTTCCTTGTTGATGAGCTTGTTGACGGTGAGATCGCGGCGAAGCTGGCTCTTGAGGTCGTCCACGGTCATGTTGCGCGCCTTGATCTGGCTGTCGAATTCCTCTTTGGTGTAGGGCGCTTTGATCTTGTTGAATTCCGTATCGACGTCGGCATCGACCGCCATAAGACCCAACTTCTCGGCGCGCTGCAACAGGATCTCGTTGGTGATGAGGCTGCTGAGCAACTCCAACTTCTGCGACATGACCTGATCTTCGTTGGTCCCCTCCACAGGCTGAGGGAACTGCGATTGGTAGGTCTTATCGAGTTCAGCGTAGGTGATGGCGTGGTTGTTCACTTCGGCCGCGACATTGGCGGGCGGCTTGTGGCGACACGCGCACTGCGGCAAGGCCGCAAGGACGGCGGCAAGGACTGCAAATTGGCGCTTCATGCGTGATCCCTATTGTAACCGCACACACGCGCGGTGTGGCGCGCCACCCCTTTCCGAGCCGCCAACGTCGGAGAGCGGTTGTGTCCCGCCCCTTTCCGAGCCGCGAACGTCAGAGAGCGGTTGTGTCCGGTAAAATGGTCGTAATCCCTATGAGAGTCGGAATGATCGGCACGGGCGCGATTTCGCACATGCACGCGCGGGCCTACAAAAACATCGGATACCAGGTGACCGTGTGCACGGACATCTACGAACCGGCGGGTCGCAAGTTCGCGGAACAGCACGGCGCGGAGTTCGTCCGCACCTACCAAGAGGTGTGCCGCCACCCCGAAGTGGACTACGTGGACGTGTGCACGTTCCCGGATTTCCGCATCGAACCCATCGAAATCTGCGCCCAAACCGGCAAACACGTGCAGGTGCAGAAGCCCATCTCGACCACGCTCGAGACCGCGCGCCGCATGATCGAGACGGCGCGCCGAGGGGGCATCCTGCTGAGCGTGGTGAGCCAGCACCGCTTCGACGACGCCAGCTTGTTCCTCTCGAAAGCGATCGCCGCCGGCCGCCTCGGCAAGCTGCTCCAGTGCGACTGTTACGTGAAGTGGTACCGCTCGCCCGAATACTATTCGCGGCCCATCAAGGGGAGTTGGAAGACCGAGGGCGGCGGCGCTCTGATCAACCAGGCGATCCACCAGATCGACATTTTGCGCTGGCTGGCGGGTCCGGTGGCGGAAGTGTTCGGCGAGTGGCAATTGGGCGCGGGCCACAAGATCGAATCCGAGGACGTGGTCAACGCCGTGCTTCGCTACGCCAGCGGCGCCACCGGCGTGATTCAGGCCTCTACGGCGCTCTGGCCGGGCTACCCCGAGCGCACCGAATTTCACGGCACGAAAGGCACGGCCATCATCACCGGCGACAAGCTCACCGCCTGGGACGTCGCCGGCGATTCGGGCGACCCGGCGCCGGTGACCAAGGAAGTGGCCTCCGGAGCGTCGGACCCCATGGCGATTTCCCTCGCGCCGTTCGAGCGCCAGTTCCTGGATTTCGGCGACGCCATCGCCCATGGCCGCCAGCCGCTGGTTTCGGGCGAGGAAGGCTACCAGGCGCTGGAAGTGGTGGACGCCGTTTACCGGTCGTGCCGGACGGGGGAAAAGGTGGCGCTGTAGTGGCGCACGCACTCCTGCGTGCCGTGCCGGCACTCATGCCGGCACGCTAGTTGCGTAGAGCACGCGTCTCAGAACGTATACAGCAGCGTCCCCACCGGCGGCTCGGCCGGTCCGCCCGCCGTGACCGCCGCGGCTTCGCCTTCCCCGCTCAGTTGGCGGTAGTAGATGCCGGTGTCGCCGAGGTAAACTTCCAACTCCGACGGCCGGGGTAGCGTGCCCTGGATCAGCGAGTCCGAAAGCGGGTCCTCGATGTACTTCTGCAAGGCGCGGCGCAGCGGGCGGGCGCCGTAGCTGCGGTCGCCGCAGGTCTTCTCCAGGATGTACTTGGAAGCGTCGGGCGCCAGGCGGATCTTCACCTGCTTGGCGACCAGGTTGCCGTTGATCTGCTCCACCATCAGGTCGATGATCTTGATGAGGTCGTCATCCGTCAGCGAGGTGAACAGGATCACTTCGTCCAGGCGGTTCAGAAATTCGGGATTGAAGGCCTTCTTCACCTCGGCGCGGACCATGTCCTCGACCTTTGTGTTGACGCCTTCGCCCTGGGGCGCCGAGAAGCCCAGGTTGCCGCGCTTCTCCAGGTAGCGGGCGCCCAGGTTAGAGGTCATGATGATGATGGTGTTCTTGAAATCCACCTGGTTGCCGAGACCGTCGGTCAACTGGCCGTCCTCGAACACCTGCAACAGGATGTTGTAGACGTCCGGGTGGGCCTTCTCGATTTCATCCAGCAGGATGATGGAGTAAGGGTTGCGCTTGACGCGCTCGGTGAGCTGGCCGCCCTCTTCGTAGCCCACGTAGCCGGGGGGCGAGCCGATGAGCTTCGAAACCGAGTGCTTCTCCATGTACTCCGACATGTCGAAACGCACCAGGCTCTTCTCGCTGCCGAACAGGAACCCAGCCAAGGCGCGCGCCACTTCCGTCTTGCCCACGCCGGTGGGGCCCAGGAACAGGAACGACCCGGCCGGGCGGGCGCTCGATTTCAACCCCGCGCGGGAACGGCGGATGGCGCGGGCCAGCGCGGAGATGCCCTTCTCCTGGCTGATGATGCGCTTGTGCAGCTCTTCCTCGATGCGCAGAAGCTTGGCGATCTCCTCCTCCTTGATGGAGGTCATGGGCACACCGGTCCAGCGCGAGACCACGTCTTCGATGTCGTCCTTGGTGACGCAGCCGGTGGAGGAATCGTCGAGGTTGTACTTTTCGCGCAGCAGGCGCATGTTCTCGCGCTCCTTGCGCTCCTCGTCGGAGTAGAAACGGGCCTTCTCGAACTCGTGGTTGGCGATGGCGTTTTCCATGCGGTGCACGATGAACTTGATGCGCTTCTGAATGTCGGCCAGGTCCGCCGGCAGGGTGGTCTGGCGCAGCTTCACGCGCGCGCCGGCTTCGTCGATGAGGTCGATGGCCTTGTCCGGCAGGTAGCGGTCCGGAATGTAACGGCTGGAGGTGTAGACGGCCGTTTCGATGGCATCGTCGGTGTAAGCCACGGCGTGGAACTTCTCGTAGCGGTCCTTAATGCCGAACAGGATTTTCACGGCATCCAGCTCGCTCGGCGGCGGGACCTTAACGGCCTGAAAGCGGCGCTCCAGCGACCGGTCCTTCTCAATCGACTTGCGGAACTCGGCCGGGGTGGTGGCGCCGATGCACTGAATTTCGCCGCGTGAGAGCGCCGGCTTGAGAATGTTGGCGGCGTCCAGCGAGCCTTCCGCCGAGCCGGCGCCCACCAGGGTGTGCAGCTCATCGATGAAGATGATGGCGTTCTGGTTCTCCATCAGTTCCTTCATGATGGTCTTGAGCCGCTCTTCGAACTGGCCGCGGTACTTGGTGCCGGCGACAATGAGAGAGAGGTCCAGCGCCAGGATACGCTTGTCGGCCAGGAACGATGGCACGTCGCCCTCGGCGATGCGCTGCGCCAGGCCCTCGACGATGGCGGTCTTGCCGACACCGGGCTCGCCGATCAGCACGGGGTTGTTCTTGGTGCGGCGGCACAGGATCTGGACCACCCGCTCCAGCTCGTAGTCGCGCCCCACCAGCGGGTCGAGGGTATTGTCCATGGCGGCCTGGGTGAGATCGCGGCTGAATTCGGCCAGGAGCGAGCTTTCCTTGGGCCGCGCAGAGGAGACCTTCTCGCTCTGCGAGCGGGCCAGCTCTTCGCGGATGGAGGAGAGGCGCAGGCCGCGTTCGTGCAAAATCTCGGCGGCGAAGCACTTTTCCTCGCGCAGCAGGCCCAGCAGCAGGTGCTCCGTGCCGATGTGCTTGTGGCTGAGGCGCTCGGCCTCCTCGGCGCCGTAGGCCAGCACGCGCTTGCACTCATGGCTGAGCGGGAGATCCACCGAAGTCGAAACCTTTTCGCGGATCGTGGTGTGTCCCTCGATCTGCTTGCGGATGGACTCCACGGCCGCGTGCGAACGCAGGAAGCGGTTGGCCAGCGCTTTGTCTTCCCGCAGGAGGCCGAGGAGCAGGTGTTCGGTCTCGATGTAGGGACTGCCGAACTGGCTCGCTTCGTAGCGCGCGAAGAAGATTACCCTTCGCGCCTTCTCCGTATATCGCTCAAACATAGAATGTGGCCCCCTAAGACTTAAGATACTCCGGCTCACCGGGAGGATGCGAGTTTATTGGTGCCAGCGGCGCCAGGCCGCCTTTTTCCAGGCTCAGGACACGGTCGCAGCGCCGCGCGAACGACAGGTTGTGCGTAACCAGGACCGAGGTGAGCCGATGGGAACGGTGCAGGCCATCGAGGAGGTCGAAGATCATCTCGCCGGTCCGGAAGTCCAGGTTCCCCGAAGGCTCGTCGGCCAGCAGGACGGAGGGCGACCCCACCAACGCCCGGGCCAGCACGACGCGTTGCTGTTCCCCGCCCGATAGTTCACCGGCGCGGTGCGACGCCCGCGCGCGCAGCCCCACTTCATCCAACCTGGCCAGGGATTCCGAAGCGGCGCCGGCATGCGGGCACCCGCGAATCAGCAGCGGCATCATGACGTTCTCGAGAGCCGTGAATTCCGGCAGCAGATAGTGAATCTGCCATACGAAACCGATCTCCCGATTGCGGAAATCGGCCTGTTCCGGTTCGGCCAGCCGCGAAATCTCCGTCCCGCCGTAGTGAATGGTACCGTCCGAAGGCCGGTCCAAACCACCCAAGAGATGCAGGAGCGTGGACTTTCCCGCGCCGGATTCGCCCACCAGCGCGAGCATCTCGCCGCGTTCGACGTCCAGGTTCAAATCGGAGAAGACCACCAGGTCGGAACCGCCCGAGGTATAGACCTTGGAGAGGTTGCGCGCGGAGATGTAGGAATCGGCCACCCATCCGTTACGATATCGCATGTGCGCGCGGGGGTGGGATCGCAGAGAACCGGCTGTGGCGGAATTCGCGCCACAGCCGGGACAAGCCAGGAGCCGATGGGCTGTCAGAATTCGTAGCTGAGACCCGCCATGGGCACCAGATCATGCAGAATGCTGCCAAATTTCGCGCCTCCGGCGGGAGTGATTATTTCCTTGGGGAACGCCGTGATGTAGTCGCGGAATTCGGTCCGCAGACAGACATTGCGCGCAATGAAGAACTTCACCCCGCCGCCGACGCTGGCCATGGGCTTGAGAACCTGGGTCTTGGTGAAGTAGCCGTACTGGCTGAGGGGCTGATATGCGGCTTCCGTGCCGGTTCCCCGAAAGACTTTCACGCCGCCGCCGATGGCGGCGAAGAGCTGCACCGGGGAGTTCTTCCGGGTGGTGCGCAGGATCAGGTCATAGTGCACCACGTGCGCCATGCCGGAAAACGAGGCGGAGGAGCCGCCGCTCGAAAGTTTCAGGTTGCTTTGCAGATACGCGTAGCGCACTTCGCCGCCAATATGGCTGTAGGCGTTGTGGCCAAAGAACGCTCCGAAGGCGGCGCCGTTCTGAAACCCGGCGGTGGCCGAACCGACCGGGCCGGTCACGGCGACATTGCTTAAGAACCCGCCGCCGCCAAGGCCTCCCACTTCCCACTGCTGGGCGCCGCAGGTGGCGGCCGCGGCGGCCAAGAGCAAAATCGATAATCCGAGCGTTCTCATGTAAATCTCCCGTTACCGTTACTTGACTACCCGCACGCTAAGCGTGGTGGAACTGCCCGCCTGGGCGACCACCAGGGGGATATCCAAGCCTTGCGGAACACCCGCAGGAACCGACGCGTTGATCTGGTAGACGCCAACCTCGCCCGGCACCAGACCGGCGTACAAAACGTTGAGCGGAACTCCGCCCAGAGTGACCACCGCCGAGACCAATGTGTTGGACAGTGGATCGGCGGACGCGGCCAACCCGGAATCCACGAACGGCGAAGTACGACCCATGCCGGTAGCGTAGATGATGATGATGTCGTTGGGGTGGATGGGATTGGTGGGCGTAATGAGCTGGCCGTTATCGTTGCGAAAGATGGTGGCAAGCCCGGTCTCCGGTCCCGCAATCCCGCTGCGGAAGATGCTCGGCGCCACGGGTAGGATCGAGAAATAGAAGTTGTCGCTGATGCCGCCGGGGGTGCGCAGCGTCATGGTGGCGTTGCCGTTCACGTTGGCCGGCAACTGCCCGTTGATCTGCTGGCTGGAGACGAACAGCATGGGTACGGCTATCCCGTTGACCGTGAGGCACGATTCGCCCAGTGCCGTGGGCAGCGGGATCTCCTGGGTGGCGAGGTTGACGGGGCTCATCTGCTGGCCGTAAATGCTGATCAGCCCGCCCGGTGCAACCGGTTTGGTCCCATCGGCGGCATTCACCACGCTCAGGATCTGGGGCGGCACGACGGCCGCATCGTAATTCCAGGGAAGCACGGTGAAACCGGAAACCGTCAGCGCGATCACTGCACTGCGGTCGGCGAGCGGCGCCAGGGTGCGAGTGAACGGCCAGGCGACGCTCGGAACCAGCGGCGCCTCCGCCATGGCGGTAGGCTTGGCGTTGACGGCCCGGGTGGTATCGACGCGCGCAATCACGCCCGGGCTGGAGGCTCCAGGTGAAGTGGTGCGGAAGCCCGCCTGATCCACGAAAGCGAACCCGGAAGGGGTGCCGGAAGCCGTCTCCAGCGTGCCCACGGGGACCAGCGACGCATTCAACCAGTTGTTGCCGACCAGGTAGGAGTTGTAGCTGGAAGCGGCGTAGGGGCCCTGCAGAGCGGTGAGGTCTTTTCGCGACACGGTGAACGTATCCGCGCTGGCGTCGTAAAGCATCACGTTGCCGTCGGACATAGCTGCCAGGATGGTAGCGCCGTTGGGCGAGGGCGTCAGCACGCCCAAAGGGCTCACGTCGTTGACGTAGATCCCCAAACTGGGCAGCGCGGTAGCGCGACGGGCCAGGAAATCCACGCGGTCGATCATGCCGGCGCCGCCGGCACCGGCGTTGCGGGAGAGGGCCAGCAAGGCATTGCCCGATGCGGCCAGAGAGCGGGGATAGTGGCCCGACGGGAAGGTGATCGGCCTTTGCTGCTGAAACGTATCCAGATCGTAGACGAACGCCAGTTGCGAATTGTCGTGGCCGATCAGCAAGTACTTCTGATCGAACGTAAAGGCCATTTGGGTAGGCGTCGTGGCGGTGCGCAACGCGGTGATCTGCTGGTAGGTGGCGCCGTCGAAAACCAGCACCTGGTTACGGTCCTGCTGGAGGATGTAGAAGCGGTTGCGGGCCGGATCGGCCAGCAAGTCCACGTTGTTGCCGGGAACGTCCACTAAGGTCCCGCGCTGATCGGGGTTGCGGGTGTTGATCAGCAGGCGGACGGCGGGGGGGGTGTTCACGGCGCTGGAAGAGACGATGGTGAGCGGCACGGTGACGGTGCCGTTCTGATTCTGGAAGGCGTTGGGATCGATACGAACCTGTACGGTAGCCGGGGTAGTGCCCGAATTGGGCGAAATGGTCACGCCCGTCACGTTGGAGCCGATCTGGAAATCGGTATGGCCGCCGCCGGGATCGGTGATGGTGAGGTTCTTGGTGACCACGTTGCGGTTGCAAAAACTGCCCAGCGCCACCAGATCGGCCGGCGAAGCGGCCAGACGATGAACCTGTTTCAGCCTGCCCACCGGCAGCACCGTAACGCCGCTGTCGGTGATCGCATACAGCACATCCGCGGCCGAACTCAGCACGGAGCGTCCCACGATGTTCTCGGGCAGCGAGAGGGTGTCTCGCACGGTCAGATTGTCGGCGTCCAGGATGGACAGCACCGGCGGCGTAGCGGCAGGTGCCGGCGCCGCCGGTGTGGAGGTGGGGCTGGTTGAGGCGGTAGTTTGCGAGGACACCGTGAGGATCTGTGCGTAGATGATGCCGGCTTTCGAATCAATGGCGTTGCCGCCGATTTTGGTGGAAGTCATCGAGTTGGGGAATTGGGCCAGGTCGGTGGCCGTAGGGTCCAGCCGGTATTGGCCGATCATGCACCACGAGCCGTCGGCCGCCACGCTGACGCGCGGCAAAGGCGTGGGCACGGCCACAATGCCTATGGCATACAACTGGCCATTCGCCATGTAGCGGTAGAAAACTTGCGCCGTCGCGCTGCTGGCGATGCCATACACCGTCGAGCCGTCGGCGGAGGTGGTGAGCGCGGCCGAGATGACCTGTGAGGGAATGGTGGCCAGCGCGGTGGGGAGCGATTGCCCCAGGTTGGCGAAAGTGGCCAAGACCCGCATGGCGCCCGAGACGGGATCGAGGACGACAAAGCTGGTGGTGGTCACGATGAGCGCCTCGCCGGCGGCGGTGAAGGCCACGCCCAGCGGCGGATCGCCGGTGGCGAACGTCTGGCGCGTATTGCTCCTGAGGTTGATGAGGGTGATGGCGTTCCTGCTGGGATCCGGCGGAGTGAAATTGCCGTAGTGGGCAATCAGGAGGAACTGCGAATCGAAGGACAGCGCCAGCGCGCCCGGCTGGGGGGCCACGTTCATGGAGCTGCGAATCGAGTAATCCGCGGTCGACATGACCTCGATGCGGTTGGCGGTGAAGTTGGCGATATAGAGCAGTCCGCGAGACTCGTCGAGGGCGATGTCTGAAGCCGGGCCGGCGATCGGAACAACCGTCCCGAAGGTGGCCGCCCGTGAGGGCATGGCAGCGCTCGCGAGAGCCGCCGCAAGCGAAATCGAGAGTACACAGTTGTTCCAGTGCATATAGGTGATGTCCGACGGTTACGATTTAATGCCAAGGCCGCGGCGGAATCAATGATCGATATAGCTAATAAATGCCGCATTACCAAAGTTAGCCGTGTATTTTCCAGAATTTGCGCGTATACTCCTCGCGTGGACAGAGTGCGGCCCGCGCCCTCCAGGGCGTGTGTGGCCATCCGGAACGTGTCGCCATGAAACGATTTGAATCGGAATTTCTGCGAATCTGTATCGTAGTAATGATAGCGGCGGCGTTTGCGCCGCGCTGCCCGGGACAGAGTCTGGGGGCCGCCACCCGCATCACAACGGAGCCGCCTGGCCTTTCTTTCACCGTGGATGGCGAGAACTTTCAGAGCGCCGCGAGCGCTGTGTGGCCCACCGGCAGCAAGCATACGTTACAGGTCGTCATTCCTGTCCAGTACCAGGGCAAAGCTCAGTTTGTTTTCAAGAATTGGGAGTTTTCCGGCATAGCTTTTGAGGGAACTCAAATGATTGTGACGGCCGATCCGGCCGTCCCGGAATACCGCGCCATCTTCAACACCCTGTACGACTTGAGCCTGGTTTTTTTTACCTGTTCAGACCCGGTGGGCTGTAAGTCTAGCCCTGGCGTGATCTATGTAGGAGCCGAGGCGTACACCTCCGACCAGGAGATCTGGACGGGAGGCGGCGCGATCACGCTGCTGGCGTTCCCCAACCCGGGTTTCGTGTTCGCGGGCTGGCTGCCGGGGCCGAACCAGACGATTCAGGGCTTTCGGAACACCGTGACGGTGACCGGGCCGATTTCGGTCTACCCGATGTTTCAGGTAGCGCGCCGCATCGATCTGGCCACCGTGCCCGCTGGCCTCGAAGTGCTGGCGGATCGCTCGCCCGTGCCCACACCCACAACCATGGAGTGGGGATGGGACAGCACTCACAGCGTCGGCGTCATCTCGCCACAAATGGACCCCTCCGGGCATCGGTGGATCTTCTCTTCCTGGAGCGACGGGGGCGCCGCCAACCACGCGTATCGGGTGGCCGGTATGGTTGCGTCGGATACCCTCACGGCGACCTTCGTCCCAGCCGCCGCGATTACGTTGTCCACCTCGCCTCCTGGCCTGAACCTCACGGTGGATGGCCAAAGCACCGGCGCCGCCTACAATTTCATTTGGGGCGAGGGCGAGACCCACAGTTTGCAGGCACCCGCGCGGCAGACCGATTCGCAGGGCCGGATCTGGGCGTTTTCCAGTTGGTCCAATGGCGGGCCCGCGGCGCAGAGCCTCACCGTGCCTGCCGGCGCGGCCACCACGGGTTTACGGCTCACCGCCACGTACACCCCGGTTGGGCACCTGACGGTGAACAGCTCGATATCCGGCCTGACGGTGAAAGTGGACGGCGTGAATTGCGCCACGCCCTGCGATCTCCAGCGCCCGGTGGGCACCCAGGTGCGCGTCGGCGCACCCTCCTCGTTGCCACTGGGAGACGGCGTGCGCGCGGACCTCGGCGGATGGTCGGGCAGCGCCCCTGAGCCGGCCGGCGATTGGATGGGAACTCTGGGCGGCGACTTGGTCGCCATCAGCGCCGATTACCGGACCATGAACCGTCTTTCGACGGCCTCGATCCCGGCGGGCAGCGCGTCGTGGAGTCTGCAGCCCGGCTCGCCCGACGGCTACTACGACTCCCAGACGACCGTCAATGTGAGCGTCGCGGCGCAGCCCGGCTACCGTTTCCACGGCTGGAGCGGAGACCTGAGCGGATCGGCTCCCTCGGGCACGGTGCCTATGAACGCACCCCGTTCGGTGGTGGCGCAGTTCGACCCGGTGCCGTATATCGCCCCCACCGGCGTGCAGAATGGCGCTGGTAACACACCGCAGCCAGGGGTCGCCCCCGGATCGGTGATTTCGATCTTCGGCTCCAATCTGGCCTCCGACGTGGTCACCGGACCGGACAGCCCGCTGCCGCAAACCCTGAGCGGCACGGTGGTACAGGCGGCCAACCGCTTGCTGCCGCTGTTCTTCGTCTCGCCCGCGCAGATCAACGCCGAGCTGCCGGCCGATTTCGCCGAGGGTCCGCAAACACTCACCGTGAGCGCGCAGGGGCAGCCGGACGTCCACGCCAGCTTCACCGTTGTGAGGAATGCCCCGGGGCTATTCCAGCAAACCGCCAACGGGCAGGCCTTCGCGGTTGCGCTGCACGAAGATGGCTCGGCGGTGACGTCCGATTCCCCAGCGCGCCGCGGCGAGTTGCTGACGGTGTACGGAACGGGCTTCGGGCCCACGGACCACTTGCGCCCAGTGGGATTCGCCGTCCCGCAAACGCCGCCCTTCCTGCTGCTGAATGCAGCCAGCGTGCTGGTGGGCGGGGCCGTGCTGGCGGCCGAGAACGCGCTCGCCGTCCCCGCGCACGTGGCAGTGGATGCCGTACGATTCCGGCTCGGCGATGGTGCGCCGTCCGCCACCAATGCCCCGCTGCGGGTGAGGATCAACGGCGTGGAAAGCAACACCGTGCTGCTGCCCGTCCAGTGACCGGCTGGAAGGGGCCGGCGCCTTCGCCGGCGGCTCCGCCTGGCAATCGCGCATGCCAACCGGCATTCCCGCAGCGCCGGATGCCGTACGATTCCGGCTCGGCGATGGTGCGCCGCCCGCCACCAATGCCCCGCTGCGGGTGAGGATCAACGGCGTGGAAAGCAACACCGTGCTGCTGCCCGTCCAGTGACCGGCGCTTGAAGGGGCAGGCGCCTCCGCCTGGCAATCGCGCGTGCCCTTCCCGCAGCGCCTGGAACAAAAGAATTTTGGCCGCCGATGAACGCCGATAAACACGGATGAAAAGGAAGATTCTTATCCGCGTTTATCGGTGTTCGTCGGCGGCCAAAACTAATTTCTCAGCTCTCTCGGGCCATCGCCTTTAGTAATGGCGCGATGCCACGGGGCGCAGGGGAGCGACAAAACGCGCCGGCGCTTCCGCCCGCTCGATGGGCCGGTCGAGAACCAGGGAGCGCAGGCCCGGCATGGCACTGGACCGATGCCCCTTGTCGCCCACCGGGATCTGTCCGGTGGTGAGGTTCTTCAAGCCGAAAAGCGCCAACTCGAACCGGTCCTTGACACCGACCTTCTGGAACAGCCGTGAAAGATAGACTTTCACGGTGCCCTCGGAGATCATGAGCGTGGTGGCGATCTCCTTGTTCTTCAGACCCTGGGAAAGCAGGCTCACGAGTTGCCCTTCGCGCTGTGTAAGAGCCACGCGGCGCGCGCACAGGAAGCTGTCCGTCAGGGCCTTCTCAAACCACAGCTCGCCCGCCTGGACCTTTTGGAGGCATTTCACCTGGAGATCGGTGGGCAAGGTCTTGCGAAGGATGCCCCGCACGCCCAACCCCATGGCCTGAAAAGCCAGTTCGGTTGAAATGGAGGTCACCCACAGAACCATCTTGCAGTTCGTCATGGCGTGCTTCATTTCGGTGAGCACGGCGAAGGTGATTTCGGGCGTCAAGTCCATCAGAACCAGGTCCGGGGCGCCCTGAGCAAGCTGTTCCACCAGGCACGCCACGGTGCCGCAGGTCGGTAACAACTCGAAACCCTCGACCTGCCGGAGGACCGACTCGAGGCCTTTCGCCAAAATGGGTTCGTCACTATAAAGAAGAATCCGCGTCATAATTCTCCACCTCTATAAACAGCCGATCCAGATACCTGCGATCTTTTCTGCAAACAATCTTGAGATTGTGCGCGCATTCTGATGACTGTTTTCTCCAATATTGTCAGCCTATTTACTTCGGTTGTCAAGAATAAATTATCGCAATTATCGTCTGAATATCCATTATTGACCCGAATAAAAGTACGGATCGAGACGTTTTCAGCTTGCGTTCTTTTGCTGTTATGTGATTTCTTTTCAACATTTTAATACACATCTTTGGCGCTGTGAATTGACTTCATCGCCTGGTCGCAAGTTATGGATAATTCCCGTCTAATAACCCTACCGTAATATACCGATAATCGATGGCCGATGGCCAACCGGCGCCTTGAGACGTTCGATTTATGCGCCTTTCGATGTTCCTTTTCTGGCTTTTAATTGTTTATTGATAACCTTAGGCAACAATGCGATATAGCCCATTTACGATATTGATACAGAGGCATTTGCGCGCTAAATTCCGGATGTCGAACCACGGCAATGAGAAATATCAACAGGCGCGAGAGCCCGCGAATCGATATCCAGCTCCGGTGCTACGTCACGTCGCCGGCGCTGTGGATGCGAAGTGCGATGCACACGGAGAACATCAGCCGAACCGGGATTTTGGTCGCCTGGCATGGTGAAGACAGCGCCGACGTGCCTGTACCCGTGGTCGGTCAAGTCGTAACGGTCGAAGTCGAATTGCCCGCCAACCATGGCTTCGGGCAGAAATGCATTCATTGCCAGGGGACCGTGACGCGAGCCTCGTGCGCGGATGGCGAATACCCGCGCGTGGCATTGGAAGTGAGTTATATGGATTTTCGCTCGTTCCACGACCAAATTCGAGGAATAGAGGCGCTGCAGCCGCTGGCGGGTTCCTGGATGGCCTGATTTGCCATGAAAGATCCCCAGTCCCAATTCGCGGTCAAGCTGCTGCCGTCGCTGACGGACTTCGCGTTCCTCATGCCGATCGTGTTCCTGTTCTGCCGCATGGAAGGCGTCAAGGCGCTGCTCGGCGACTGCGACACGGGCTGGCACATTCGAACCGGCGAGTGGATTGTAGCCAACCACGGAGTGCCGGCGCGCGACATCTTTTCGTTTTCGAGGCCCGGCGATCCCTGGTATGCGTGGGAATGGTTATCGGACGTGCTCTTGGCCTGGCTGAACAGCCGCGGCGGTCTAGCGGCGGTGGCGTTGTTCAGCATTCTGCTGATCGCCGTCACTTCCGTGCTGTTGTTCCGGCTGGCGCGGCGGAAGTCGAACGCTATCGTGGCGTTGTTGGTGACGATGGTGGCGGCGGCGGCGTCTTCGGTTCACTGGCTGGCTCGGCCGCACTTGTTCACGCTCTTGTTCGCGGTGCTGTTCCTGGGCGCTCTGGAACGCGTTCGGGAAGGGCGCACACGCCTGGCCGGCTTACCGTACCTGGCTCTTCTGCCGGCGGCCACCATTCTGTGGACCAACCTGCACGGCGGATTCTTCGTGGGAATTCTGATGATCGCGGCCTACGGATGCGGCGAGTTGCTGACGATGGCATTTGCGGCGGACCCTGGGGACCGGCGGCAGGCCGGGCGGAACGCCGGAAGGTATTTCCTGTGTGCCTTGGCGTGCCTGGCGGCCAGCCTAGCCAATCCGTACTTCTATCGGTTGCATGTGCACGTATGGCGGTACGTGAGCGACCCCTACCAGTCGCAGCACATCATGGAGTTTCTCTCGCTGAGCTTCCATCATCCCGCGGCGATATTCTTCGAAGGCATGTTGCTGACCGGCGCGGCCGCGGCGTTCTGGTACGTGTCGAAAGGCCGCTTCACCGAGCCCTTGCTGCTTCTCATGTGGGGCCACGCGGCGCTGCTGGCCGCGCGCAACATTCCCATCTTCATGATCGCGGCGGCGCCATTGGTGGCTTGGGCGATCGAAGAATGGCTGGCTCGGCTGCCGCAGTTGCGCGTGGCGGAATGGCTGCGCAACGCGGTGCGGAAATTCAATCTGGTGGCCGCCGAAACCAGCGGCACCGACGATATCGGCCGATGGCACCTGGCCAGCGTTGCCGGCGCCCTGGTGGTGGCCGCCCTGCTATATGCCCCCTCGCCGCCCAAGGCGTTCCGCGCGGAATTCGATCCGGACAGGTACCCGGCCGGAGCCATCGAGACGATCCGCCACGATCCCACGGCGCGCATCTTCACCTATGACCAATGGGGCGACTACCTGATATACCGCCTGTATCCGCACACCAAGGTCTTTGTGGACGGCCGCAGCGATTTTTACGGCAACGATTTCGAAGAGAAGTGCATCGCCGTGCTGAGCGTCAAGTACGACTGGGAGAAGATCCTGGGCGGTTTCGGCATCGACACGATTTTGCTGCCCCCCAGCGCGCCGCTATCCGGCGCCCTGAAGGAATCCAGCCGCTGGCGCGTGGTCTACGACGACGGCGTCGCACTGGTGTTCCGGTCCGCGCAAAAGACCGCGGGCGAATCGAGCTCCGCCGCCACCCGCGGCGGCACAGGCCGTGACCGAGAGGTCACGAAAACCGAGGCGCGCGATCGAGCGATCGCGAAAACCAAACCAATATAGCTTAGGAGTAAGAAAATGACGTATCTGCGTAATTTCTGCAAGGACGAACAGGGGCAGGACCTCATCGAGTACAGCCTGCTCATGGCATTTGTGGCGTTGGCTTCGGCGGCTCTTTTTCTGGGCGCCGGCAAGAGCATCTCGGGGATCTGGTCGACTACCAACAGCCAGCTCGTGGTTGCCAACTCCAACGCCAGCTAGGACGCCGAACGCGGGGCATGCCGCTCGATTGGTCGTCGTTCGGTGTGTTCCGCTCGGGTCTGTGGCCCGGAGAATTGTTAGGGCTGCAAACGGCCGCAACGCGTGCTGCCAAGACTATGGGGTGACGCGTTGCGGCCGGAGCTCCGACCCGGAAGGGAGCGCCGCCCGATTTGGCCGAAGGCGCCGCCGTTGTCTGGCGGGACCGATGGCCAACTGAAGAATCGCTGCCGGCATCCGGCGCCGGTTCTTCGAGTACGGTGGACGGGGGAACGGATATGAACAAGAGATTTGTCGGGGTTCTGATTTTCGCTTTTGTCGTGGCACTGGGCTTCAGCACGGTGTTCTACCGCTTGCTGGTCCACCAGTCCCAGACTACCAATGCCGCCCGAACGACGGTACGGATCGTGCTGGCCGCGAAAGATCTGGAAGTGGGCACGATCCTGCGCGACCAGGACATTAATATCGAGGACTGGCCTGGCGCCGTCCCGGCGGGGGCGACGGCTCGCCCTCAGGATCTGCTGGGACGCGGCGTCACCACGGCGATCTACGCCAAGGAGCCGATCATCGAGTCCCGCCTCGCCCCCAAGGGCGCGGGCGGTGGCTTGGCCGCCATGATTCCCCAAGGCATGCGCGCGGTGGCGGTCCGGGTGAATGAGGTGGTGGGGGTAGCCGGATTTGTGGTGGCCGGCATGCACGTGGATATTCTGATCTCGGGGAATTCCCCTGGCGGCAATGGAAACCTCGGAACGCTCACCAAGACGATGTTGCAGAACATCGAAGTGCTTTCGGCGGGCCAGGACTTCAAGAAGGACAACGAAGGCAAACCCGTCATGGTGCAAGTGGTGAATCTGCTGGTGACCCCCGAGCAGGCGGAGCAGCTTAGCCTGGCCAGCAACCAGACCACCATCCAGCTCATTCTGCGTAATCCGCTGGATCGCCAGACGACCCAGACTCCCGGGGCCGCGATGTCGCAGCTCTTCACGGGCGGCAAGTTCGCAATGCCGCAGCCCACCGAGAACGCGGCGGCCCGGCCGCGCTCGGCGCCCAAGCGGGCGGCGCCCAGGCCGGTGGTGGATGACCCCCCGAAGAAGGAGGCGCCCTTCGTTATGGAAATCCTGTCGGGCACCAAGAAAACCGAAGTCAAGTTCGAAAACTCCGGGGAGGGCAAGTAAGTGCCGCGCCTCCGTCAAATCGCACGCATCCTGTTGGCGGCAGCCTTCGCGTGGCTGCTTTCGGCGCGGCCCGTTGGCGCATCCGAAATCGGCCCGCCGGCCCAGCCCGAGAACGCTTCCGGACCGGCCAAGCTCACCGTCACGGTGGGCAAGTCGCTGATCATCGACAGCCCGTTGAACATCCAGCGCATCTCAGTCGCCAATGGCGACCTGGTCGAGGCCGTAGCCCCGAACCCCAAGGAGGTTCTCCTCAACGGAAAGATCGCCGGGGAGACCTCGCTGATCGTCTGGCAACAGAACGGCAGCCGCCTGGTATACGACCTGACTGTGCGGATGAGCCCCCAGAAGCTGGAGGCGGTCCGCGCACAGATCGCGCGGGAGTATCCGGACTACGATATCAACGTCACTTTCGACAACGACACGGCGTTCCTGCGGGGCGCCGTGAAAGACGTGATCACAGCCGATCGCGTGGCGGCGATGGTCGGTACCCTTGGCAAAACCGTGAATCTGCTGCGCGTCGACGTGCCGCCGATGGAGACCCAGATCCTGCTGAAGGTGCGATTCGCCAATGTGGATCGCAACGCCAGCAGCGACTTGGGCGTGAACCTGGTCAGCGCCGCATTCAACCAGCAGGACACTTCCGGGCAGGGCAGCTCGCTGAAGGCCGACCAGAACGGCACATTCACCCTCTCCGATGCGCTCAACATCTTCCTGTTGCGCCAGGACATCAACCTGGGGGCCACCATCAAGGCCCTGGAAAGCAAGCGTCTGCTGGAAACGCTGGCCGAGCCGAACGTGATGGCGATTGACGGCAAGTCCGCAAGCTTCCTCTCCGGCGGTGAGTTCCCATACCCCATGGTGCAGGGTGGCGCCGGCGTGGGCGCAGTCACGATCGCATTCCGGGAGTACGGGATACGCATCAACTTCCTGCCCGTGATCACGCCGCGCGGCACCATCCGGCTGCAGGTATCGCCGGAGGTCAGCGCCCTCGATTACCTCAACGCCGTGACCTTCGAGGGATTCACGATTCCGGCGCTGTCGACGCGGAAGATCCAGACGGAGGTGGAACTGGACAGCGGCCAGAGCTTCGTGATTGCCGGACTGCTGGACAACACCCTGACGGAAACGCTCAGCAGAATCCCCGGCCTGGCCAGCATTCCGCTGCTGGGAAAGCTGTTTCAGACCCGCACCCGGTCGAAGGGCAACTCGGAGTTGCTGGTGATCGTGACGCCCGAGGTGGTGCGGCCGATACCCGCGGGACAGCCGTTGCCGGTGCTGAACTATCCGCAGCCGCTGATGAAAGCCAACAGCCCGATAGAGCCGCGCCAGCCGGGAATCGATGCGACCGGGCCGGTGCCGCAGGCGGCCGCCAAGACCATGCCCCTGGAACAACTGGTCGAGCGGGCCAAGCAAGGACAGGTCACGTCGGCGCCGACCAAGGAAGTCGTTCCTACTCAGCAGCCCGCGGTGAAACCGGTACAGACGCCTCCGCCCGGCGGCGGATCCGGAGGCAGCGACAAATGATGCGCGGTCTTGGAGACGTAGCATGTACCCGCTGACCATTGGACTCGCGATCGAAAATCGGGGCCTGTGGGAGCAGGTGCAGGCGGTCCTTTCCGAATTGCCGTTCCGCATCATCGTGCAACACCAGGATGTGGGCGACGTAACCAATTTTCTCGACCGTCTCGAGCGCATGCGGCCGGATGTCGTTCTGATCGATATCACCAACTGGAAGGAGCCGCTCGAAGGGCTCGCCACTTCCATCCGGAGCGCCGTGGGCGACCCGATGATCATCGCCCTGAACACCTCCGCGGAGGCGGACCCGATCCTCGCGGCGCTGCGCGCGGGCATCAACGAATACCTGGTTCCGCCGCTTCACGACCCGCTCAAGAGGGCCTTGGAAAGACGCTCCGCCGAACGCGGCCGGCGGCGCGAGTCGGGCGCCAGTGGCGGAGGCAAGGGCTTCGCCTTCTTTTCCGCCAAAGGCGGCTGCGGCGCCAGCACGATGGCCTGCCACGTGGCCGCCGAACTCGGCCGGCTGAACCAGAAGGTCCTGCTGATGGACCTCGACATAGACTCCGGCATGGTCGGGTTCATCACCAAGACCAACTCCGTCTATTCCATCCTGGACGCCGTCAACAACCTGCACCGGCTGGACATTCACTACTGGAAGGCCCTCGTCTCCAATGGCATTCCAGGCGTGGAGATCATGGCGGCTCCCCAGGCGCTCGCCTCCAGGCAGCAGCCCACCGGCGACCAGATCCGGCACGTGGTGGCGTTCGCCCGGCCCAACTACGACTGGAGCGTGATAGACCTGGGCCGCAGCCTGAGCCGCATCTCGATGTCCGCTCTGGAAGAGATCGACGAGGCCTGCCTGGTAACCACACTCGAGGTGCCTGCGCTGCACCAGTCCAAACAGATCATTCAGACGCTGCTGGACGGCGGCTATGGAAAGAGCCGCATCCGGCTGATCCTCAACCGCACGCCCAAGCGGCTGGATATTACTCCCGATGAACTGGAGAAGATGCTGGGCGTTCCGATCTTTTGCATGATCCCGAACGAGTATCAGCAGTTGTACGAAACTTACGCGGAGGGCCGCATGTTGGATCGCAGCACGGAGTTGGGCAAGGAAATAGCCAGGCTGGCTGCCAAGCTGGCCAACCTGCAGGAAGAACAGAAGAACAAGAAACGTTTCGGATGGTTCGGTTAAGGGGTAAATAACGTCATGTCCGCCGTACCGGATACAACCACGAGAACTGGCGATGGCCGCGAGATGGGGTGGGTAAACCGTCTCTTCAGCCGTGAAGGGCGCACTCCCGAATACCAGGAGCTGAAGTTCACGCTTCACAGAAAGCTGCTCGATCGGATCAACCTCGAGGCGCTTTCCTCCATGGCGGGGGAGCGCGTCCGCACCGAGATTCGCTCGGCGGTCGCCAGGCTGGTGGACGAAGAAAAGACGCCCCTTTCCCTGGTGGAGAAGGACCGCGTAATCGAAGAGATTCTGGACGAGGTCTTCGGCCTGGGCCCGCTCGAGCCGCTGCTTCAGGATCCCACGGTGAGCGACATCCTGGTGACCACGCCGAAGCTGGTTTACGTGGAGCGCGGCGGCAAGCTGTACCGGACGTCGGTGGAATTCAAGGATAACGCCCACCTGCTGCGCATCATTGAGAAAATCGTCTCGCGCGTGGGCCGCCGCGTGGACGAATCGTCGCCGCTGGTGGACGCGCGCCTTCCCGATGGCTCGCGCGTGAACGCCGCCATTCCCCCGGTGGCGGTGGACGGGCCCCTGCTTTCCATCCGCCGCTTCGGACGCACGGCCTTGAAAGGCGAGGATCTGGTGGCCAAGCTGGCTTTCACGGAGGGCATGCTGGAGCTGCTGAAAGCCTGCGTCAAGGCGCGCCTCAACATCCTGATTTGCGGCGGCACGGGTTCCGGCAAGACCACTTTGCTTAACGCGCTTTCCTGCTACATCCCCGAGGACGAGCGCATCGTGACCATTGAAGACGCGGCCGAGCTGCGCCTGCAACAGACCCACGTGGCGCGCATGGAAACGCGGCCGGCCAACGTGGAGGGTACCGGCGCCATCCACATCCGCCAGCTCGTCATCAACGCCCTCCGCATGCGCCCCGACCGCATCATCGTGGGCGAGGTTCGCGCGGAAGAGGCGCTGGACATGTTGCAGGCCATGAACACGGGCCACGACGGTTCGCTCACCACGATTCACGCCAACACGCCCCGCGACGGTCTGGGCCGTCTGGAAGTCATGGTCGGCATGGCCAACGCGAATATGGGTGTGCGCTCGATCCGCCAGCAGGTGGCCTCGGCCGTCAACCTGTTCGTGCAGGTGTCCCGCTTCAGCGACGGATCGCGGCGCGTGACCCACATCACCGAAGTGGTCGGCATGGAGCAGGACATGATCACGCTCCAGGACATTTTTCTTTTCGAGAAGACCGGGATTGTGGAATCCGGGCGGGTACTCGGCCGGTTTCGGGCCACCGGTATCCGTCCCCGCTTCTGCGAACGCCTCAAAGCGGCCGGCATCGTTTTGCCGCCCCAACTGTTCCAGACGGTAGTGGAGATTAACTGATGCCCATAGGTGCGGTCGTCTCCTTCGTGGTAGTGTTCGCCCTCACCCTGCTGGCGGTCAGCCTGGGGTTGAAGTTCTTCGACGCCCGGCGCAAGACGCAGATGACGGAGATGCTGCACACGGCTGCCGGCGAACCGGCGGAGACCATCCACAACCTGCTGAAGGAAGTCAATCCGGACAGCCCCTCGGGATTCAAGGCCCTGCTCACCGCGCTGCACTTCACGCGTCACGCCCAGGAGCTGCTCCAGCAAGCGGGTTTGAGCTGGACGTCTACGCGGCTGCTGACCATCATGGCGATCGGGGGGATACTCGGGCTGGGTCTGGGTTCCATGTTTCCGTTGCTGCTGAACGGCCCGACTACGGCGCTGGTGGCGGGCCTGATCTTCTCCGCGCTGCCCTACCTGTACGTGCGGCAGAAACGCCAAAAACGGCTGAACCAGCTCGAGGAACAATTCCCGGAGTCGCTCGACTTCCTGTCGCGCTCCATGCGGGCCGGCCATGCCTTCTCCATCAGCCTGGAAATGGTAGGCGAGGAGATGGCCGACCCATTAGGCCAGGAATTCCGCGCGCTCTTCAACGAGCAGAACCTGGGGGCGCCGCTTGATGTCGCGCTGCGCAATTTCGGCACGCGGGTGCCGCTGCTCGACGTGCGCTTCTTCACCTCATCGGTGTTGCTGCAAAGGCAGACCGGCGGCAACCTGAGCGAGATTCTCACCCGCCTCGCCTACATCATCCGCGAGCGCTTCCGTCTGAAAGGCCAGGTAAAGGCGGCCAGCGCTCACGGGCGGCTCACGGCCACCATTCTGACCTTGCTGCCGGTCGGCACCATGCTGGGCCTGCTGGTGGTGGCGCCGGGTTACTTGCAGGGCATGGCCGAGGATTCCGATGGCAAGAAGATGATCGCCGGCGCCATCGTAGCCCAGATTCTCGGCAATTTCTTCATCAAGAAGATCATCAACATCAAGGTTTGATATGGATCATCCACTGGGATTTGCCTTTCTTACATTTCTGGCGTTGATGGTCGTGATGTCGTGGGCCGGGTACCGCCTGATCTATAAGCCCGGCCGGTTCCTCAGACAACTCGGCAGGCCCGTGATCGGCGGCGACCTGCACAAGGACATAGCGGTCGACGCCGAACCGGAAGCCAGCACCCTGGTCACGGTATTGCACCAGATCGGCGCCCACGTGCCCGCGTCGGCGGCGGAAACCGCCGATCTGCGCACGCAGTTGGTCCGGGCCGGGTACCGTTCCGACAATGCGCCCACGGTGCTCTACGGCCTGAAAATTGTCGCCGTCCTGGCGATGCTGATACCGTGCATCATGCTCGAATCCCATATGCCGGACAACCCCGCCATGAAGCTGGCCCTGATGGCTTCCGGGGTAGCCGCGGGGTGGATTCTCCCGCGATTCTTTCTGGAAAAGCGGGTGGCCAAGCGGCAGGACATTATCCGCCTCTCGCTGCCCGATGCCCTGGACCTGCTGGTGGTCTCGGTGGAAGCCGGTTTGGGCTTGGACCAGGCCATTCAGCACGTGGCGCGCGAGCTTCAGGAGAGCCACCCGCAGCTCAGCGACGAGTTGTCTCTGATCACCCTTGAGATGCGCGCCGGCAAGCGGCGCTCCGACGCCCTGCGCAATCTGGCGGAGCGCACCGGCGAACCGGAAATCCAAAAACTGGTGGCCATCCTGATTCAAAACGATCGATTTGGCACCAGCATGGGCGAATCCCTGCGCAGTCACTCGGACTTCCTGCGCACGCGCCGGCGCCAGGAGGCTGAAGAGCGCGCCGGCAAGGTCGGCGTAAAACTGGTATTCCCGATTTTCTTTTTCATCTTGCCGTCGATGATGATCGTCGCGGCAGGCCCTGGCATGTTACAGATTTTCAAATATCTGTTCCCCATGATGCAACACATCGGTGGAGGATAAGGAGAAACGACGATGAACGGCACATTGCTTCAAAGTTTGATATGGCTGGGAGCTTTCGGCGTCCTGTTTACTTTCTTGAGACGGCGCAAGGCCCGGCGGGTCCAGCACTAAGGAAACTGTGGGGCGGTTCCCGAGAGGCGGGGCTGCCTCGCCAAGCGATCACCAACGAAAGGAGAACGATATGAACCTCGCAATTCAAGGAGCGATCTGGCTGGGAGCGGGTGTCACGCTCATCATGCTGTTGTCGCGCCGGCGCGGCCGTCGAGTGCTCCGGTAGTATCCGGGAACAACGGCTGGCGGGAGGTCTGGCGGAACAGACTCTCCGGTCGGCCTGGCAAAGCCCTATGGCGACTAGAATCCTTGCTGGCAAACAGAACCGGGACGGCGGCTGGCCCTACGTCCGTGGCTCGTCATGGACCGAGCCCACGGCCTACGCCGTCCTGGCCTTGCTCGCGGCGGGCGAGATGGCGCCCGCCCGGCGCGGCCTGCGGTGGATTCTCGCAAACCAGCGGGCCGACGGTGGCTGGCCTGCGCGAACGGGCATCGATCAGAGCGCCTGGGTGACGGCGCTGGTGGCACTGCTGCCGCCCGAGCATCTGGGCGCCAGTGCGCACGCCCGCGCCATCGCATGGCTGGTGAGAACCACCGGCACGGAATCCACCCCGACGTACCGGTTGAGGGAGTGGCTTCTGGGCAACCCGAGGCTTCCCGAGCAGGAGTTTCCAGGCTGGCCGTGGATACCCAACACGGCGGCCTGGGTTGGTCCGACTTCGCTGGCGGTTCTCGCGCTGGACAAGGAGTACCGCCGCAGGCCCGTACCGGCCATCCGGGAACGAATCGATTCCGGCCGGCGGTTCCTGCAAACGCGCATGTGCCGTGAAGGCGGATGGAACCACGGGTCGGTGCGAGCCCTGGGATACGAGTCCAGTCCTTACCCGGAAACCACCGGAATGGCGTTGGCGGCCCTGCGCGGCGTCCGGTCTCCCACCACGGAGCGCAGCCTGACGGTGGCCCAACGCTTCCTGGGGGAGTGCCGCTCGGCGGACGCCCTGAACTGGCTGCGGCTGGGCCTGCTGGCGCATGGGCAACTGCCGGCGGGCTACTGCCATCCGCTCGAAATCGCGGAGCGCACGCTTCCGGATACCTCCCTCGGACTGCTTGTGGCCGAAGCCGCGAAAGGGCGCGATCTCTTTTTGGCCTGACCTATGTCGCGAACACTCGGGAGTTGCGAAAAACCCGGCTGGCAAGCGGGGCCCCCGTCCGCCAACCCGGCAGCGCTTGTCACCAGACGCGAATGGCTGGCAGCCTCGGCGAGCACGGCGCTGCTTACCGGCTGCGGCGAGGAGCGGCCCATCGTTCCGTCAATCGTCTCGATTGTGCGCGCTCCGCTTTACGACCAGCGCATCTATGAGACGCTGCGCCGGACGCTCGAAGAGCATCGGCTCGAGGTGCGCGGCCGGAACGTCGTGCTCAAGCCTAATCTCGTCGAGTTCGAGCCGGAAAGCAGCATCAATACGCATCCTCTTCTGGTTCATGCCGCCTTCGAAGCCTTCCGTGCCATGGGCGCCGCCAGTGTGCGCATCGCCGAGGGGCCGGGCCACCGCCGCAATACCCTGGACTTGGCCGACGCGGCCGGATACTTCAAAACGGTGCCGGGCTTCGAAGACAGCTTCGTGGACCTCAACCTGGATGACGTCACCCGCGTGTACGCCGCGCGCCAGTACTCCAGCCTCGGCCCGCTCTACCTCCCCAACACGGCTTTGGGCGCGGACCTGCTGGTCTCCATGCCCAAGATGAAAACCCATCACTGGGTGGGCGCTACGCTGTCCATGAAGAACCTCTTCGGCGTGGTACCGGGCGGCATCTATGGATGGCCCAAGAATGTGCTCCACTGGGCCGGCATCCACGAATCGATCGCCGACCTGCATGCGGCCTTCCCGCGCCAGTTCGCCATCGTCGACGGCATTGTCGGCATGGAGGGCAACGGTCCCATTCAGGGCACGCCGAAGCCCGTCGGGGTGCTGGTAGCGGGCCGCGATCGGGCTGCCGTGGATGCCACTTGCTGCCGCATCATGCGGATCGAACCTCTCAAGATAGAGTACCTGCGGCTGGCGTCCGGCGGAGAATCGCACATCACCGAGCGGAATATCCACCAGATCGGCGAAAGCCTGTCGGCCGTGGCCACGCGCTTTGAACTGATACCCGAATTCCGGTGGGTTCGGATGGAGAACAGCTAGATGCAAGCGCAATTACCCGGCCCGCCTCAAACCGCGCAGCCGTCCCCGCCGGGATGGAGCGCCCGGTTCGCCGCCATCGGCCGGAGCCGCGCCATCTATGTGCTGGTCTCGCTCTTGTTGCTGGCCCCCTGCAACTGGCAGCCGCGCCTCCAGGCGGGCGATCTTTCCAGTCATAGCTACAGCTCCTGGCTGGCGCGTCTGATCGAGAGCGGGCGGGCACAGGGTCTGGAGGCAGTCCACCAGACCACCAACCTTCTTTTCGACCTCGTTCTAGGCGGGCTGTTCAAGCTGGTGGGCGCGGAAGCGGCGCAGCGGATCTCCGTTTCCCTCGTGGTCCTGACATTCGTCTGGGGCGCGTTTGCGCTGGTCTCCGCGGCGTCGGGCCGGCGCGCCTGGCACCTCATGCCCGTGATCGCCATGATGGCCTACAGTTGGGTCTTCCACATGGGTTTCTTCAATTTCTATCTGAGCCTCGGGCTGTGCTTTTGGGTTCTGGCTCTGGCGTGGGAATGGAAGCCCTGGCGGCTGGCCGCCGCGGTGCCCATCCTGGCGCTGGCCTATCTGGCGCAGTCGCTGCCGGTAGTTTGGACCGGCGGCTTGTTGGCGTATCTGTGGCTGGCCGGCCGCACGGCGCCGCGGACACGCGCCTGGATGATAGCCGCTTCTCTGCCGGCCATGGTGCTGTTGCGCGCGCTGGTCGACCGAACGTTCTTCGCGGAATGGTCCCTGCAGCGGATCTTCATGACCTCGGGCGCCGAGAAAAGCTGGATCTTCGACGCCAAATATTCCGTGGTGCTGGTGGGTATGTTGCTGGTTTGGGGAACCATGTTTCTGGAGCTGGTGCACCATTGGGGAATGCGCCGTCTGGTTTCGAGTACTCCCTTCCAGGTTTGCGTCGTCGGCGCCGCAGGGGTTTTCGTCTTGCCGGTGGCACTCGTGATCCCGGGCTTTCACCACGCCCTGGCATACGTCGTCGAGCGCATGGCTCTGGGTGTGGGGGTTTGCGTTTGCGCCCTGTTGGGAGCCGCACGCCCGCGAATATTGGAGCGTTGCGCGCTGGTGGCGGTGGCGCTGGTCTTCTTCGGGTTCCTCTACGGTGATGAACGCGCTCGGAACGCGCTGGAGGACCGCATGCAAGGCGCCGTGGCGCAATCGGCTCCGGGCCACCGTGTGGTAGTTCGAAGTGTGAAAGCAGGCATGGCATGTGGGAGCAAGAACGGGAGAGCTTTCGAGGATCGGCGGCCGAACACTTGAGCCGGGAGCGGCGGGAAGCCTGGTCCTGGCGCCGGATCCTGGCCGAGGGCGGGCTGCTGCTGGCTATGTTGTTGACGTCGTCGTGGCTGGTTCGCGGCTAGTGCACGAGGTGGCCGGGCGTCGCCAGCAGCACCATCAGGTTCCACACCACCAGTCCGCCGTACCAGTAGGTGATCCAGCGGATTAAGTGCTGCTTCTTGGTGTAAATGCAGATCCCTCCCAAGCCCAACGCCAGCACTTTGGAGGCTACCACTCCGGCCGTCGGGCCGGCGTGCATCAGCATCTGAACAAAGGGGCTTGCTTCGGCCGCCCCCAGCTTGAACCCCACCAGGGTGGTCAGCACATCCAGCAGTTGCAGGTAAATGAAGATTTCTACGGTAGCCATCCAGTTTTCCTGGTAACTCTATCGGCCCTTATCTGACACAATTGTAGCCGCAACGATGCAAAATAGAGCTTCTGTTTTGTACCGCTTGTACCAGTAGGACGGTCCCCTTCCCGGTCTAGTACAAATTCCCGTTTTCCGGTACTGGGAGAAAAGGCAGAGTCGCCAGGGGGGCCGAAGACGCTGCAAGCTTCGGGCCCCTCTACCTGGCATGACAGATTCCGCAATCGAGATCTCGCCGCCCCTCGCCGGGGAAACAATCGCGACCAGCCTTCTACAGCCAGCCGACGCCTACCGCGACGCAGGTGCCGACCTCGGCATCTCCAACCGCAGTCTCGGAGCAGGTCATCCCGTGCGGGATCAGTTCCCTGAAGTTGAACTGTTTTCCATTCCATGTGAAGGTAGTGCTCGACACCAGTTCCGCCGTGCTCGTGAGGTTGGCCGAGTATCCACCATCGGCGCTCGGGAATAGCCCCGCTCTCCTGATAAACCTGGCCACGGGTTGCCCCCAAGTGCTGCGGTTGGTCCAGTCGCGCCAGTCGCGAAGATCGGGCCGGTCGGTAAAATAGATGGTGCCAGATCCGGCGGTGATCAGCCCGAGAAAGTCGATGTTCTTGAAATCCTTGGGTTGCAGCACCTGGACTTTGAAGTCCGACACCCAGATGAGGTAAGCATGTTCCTTGTCGACGGCCGGGGTGCCGAACAACGGCGTCGCGAACAGGGACGGCAGGTCGAGATCTCCAAACAGAACGGGGTACCACATGCAGACACCCGTCGTATCCGAGGTGGAAACCGACGTACCCATGTAGGCGATAGCCACTTGGGAGGCGGGGACCGGGTCCTGGGCCCTCATTGAGGCGAACGACCCCAACAGCAGGATTCCCAGCGGTGCGATGGTTGCGATTCTCATACCAATCTCCTTTTCGTTTGCTAGAATTGATTCGAATGATCGGGGTCTGAAAATCTGTTTTCAGACCCGATTCTTACAGGAACAGTATGGCCGGCGTGGACCTGACAAGTCTCAACGAAAACTTCATGTTTTCTCAATGAAATCTCTACGGGCATCGCCGAGTCCGCCGAGTCGAATCGCCGCGGCTGCAGGCCCGGAAGCCCCTGACGGGACGGCGCAGCCCCAAGCTTATGTCTTCGGCCCGTTCCGGCTGGAGCCCGCCGAACGCATCTTGCGCCGCGGCGACCAGGTTCTGCCCCTTCCCCATAAGGCCTTCGAGACTCTGCTGCTGCTGGTGCGCAACCCCGGCCACCTGATGCGGAAGGAAGCTCTGATGACGGCGCTGTGGCCCGACAGCTTCGTCGGAGAGGTCAGCCTGGCCAATCAGATCTCGCTGTTGCGCAAGGTACTGGAGGGCGCCTGGGCCGCCGGCGCCTATATTCAAACGGTCCCGAAACAGGGGTATCGATTTCTTCCCCCGGTAACACGGACCTGGGCTTCCAGTCCGGCGGCGGGAGCTCCCATTCAGACAGATGGGGAGGCGACGCCGGAGCGAGTCATCCGGTTTATCGCGCTTCCATTTCGTCTGCTGAATACCGATGAGCGGCTCGGCTTCCTGGAACACAGCCTTCCCGAGGCGATCTCGGCGTCGCTGGCGGGATTGCGGGCGCTGACGGTACGCTCCAGCCTGCTGGCAGCGCGCCTGGCGGAGGGCCGGCCCGATCCCCGGCACGTCGCCAAGGAAGCGGATGTGGACATGCTGCTGGCAGGCACGATTCTGTTTGAGGGCGACCAGGTACGAGTCAGCGCCGAATTGATACACGCCCCGACCGACACGCTGGTGGGGTCGCATGTCTGCCAGACCAGGCGTGACAATCTGATCGAGGTGCAGGACAGCCTGGTGCGCGGCATTGTAGATTTGCTGGTATTGCGGTTGACCGAACGCGAGCGGCGGGTGTTGGCGCACAACGTGCCAGCTTCCGCGAGAGCCTACGAGTTCTACCTGCGCGCGAACCACCTGGAGCGCCAGCGGACCTTCGAGAGCCTGTCGATAGCGCGAGACCTGTACCGCCAATGCCTGGACGACGACTCGAACTACGCGCCGGCCTGGGCGCGTCTGGGTAGGTGCTATCGGTTCCTGGAAAAGTTTGGCGCGGAGGGACCGCAGGGCCTGGAATTGGCGAGGTGGGCCTTTCACCGCGCATTTGCACTCAGTCCCGACTTGCCCCTCGCGCACAATCTGTACACGTCGCTCGAGGCCGATTCAGGGCACGCCCAGGCGGCCATGGTGCGGCTTCTGGGGCAAGGGGAGAAGCATCCCAACAATCCCGAGCTGTTCGCGGGCCTGGTTCAGGCCTGCCGCTACTGCGGACTGCTGGAGGAATCCATCCGGGCGCACCACCGCGCGCGGCGGCTCGATTCGAGGATCGTGACCAGCGTGGCCTTCACCTTTTTCCTGCTGGGAGACTATGAGCGCACCCTCGAATGGTATCCCCCGGGCGTGCGCGTCTATCTGGATCTGGCAGCCCTGGCGGCAGCCGGACGGGAAACCGAAGCCGCCGAGTTGCTCCTCCAACGCAGTTTACCGGTCGATAAGAACCCGGAGATCCAGGCGCTCGGTCGCTCCCTGCGGGGCGACCATGCCGGCAGCATTGACATCGCGAAGCGAGCACTCGCACCGCCTTCGGCTGTGTTGGATCCCGAAGCCACTTTCTTCCTGGCGCGGCAGTTGGCCTACGACGGAGCGCTTACCGAAGCGTTGCAGACCGTACGCGATGCCGCGACAGAGGGTTTTGTCTGCTCGACTGCTCTGGGAAACGATCCGTGGCTGCGGCCGCTTGCCCGGCTGCCGGATTTCCAGAATGTCATGGATGAGGTTCTCGGGCGCGAGGCGAACGCCAGAGCGGCCTTCCAGGCGGCCGGCGGAGACCGGGTGCTATCCTGACCGGTAACCTTCCGCCGTGCCGGGCCGTCCCTCCCAATCGTAATGCGCACTTTCTTGTTCCTGACCCTCGCGGGGATGCGGTGGCTCTCCGCACAGACCGCGCTGCCAACCGAATGGATCGATCCCGACACCGGGCATCGGGTGATCCGTCTATCGCGAGAAGACGGCACCGCGTCGCTCTATTTCCACCAGAACGCCTACTCGGCCGACGGCAAGAAGCTGGTGGTCACCAATCCCCACGGAATTGCCACCATCAATCTGGCTACCCGCGAAATCGACCAGGTGGTGGAGGGGCGTGTGAACATTCTGGTGACTGGCCATAAGACCGGCCAGATCTACTACACCAAGGAAGGCGCCATTTTCGCGTCGGACCTGGACACCCACGCTACCCACGAGGTGGCCAAGATCCCGGTCCAGGCGGGCCGCGGCGGCGCATTCGCCGTCAACGCGGATGAAACCATGCTGGTGGGCATCGCGGCCGATCCCGATGGAAAGGCCGTGCCGCGCACGCCGCCGCCCGACGGGATGGGCGGAGGCCTCGAGGGGAACTGGGCCAGGGGCACGCCCAAGATGCTTTACACCATCGACATCAAGACCGGCCAGTTCCGCAAGATCTACACCGAGAACGACTGGACCAACCACCTTCAGATGTCCCCCACCGACCCAAATCTCATCATGTTCTGCCATGAAGGGCCGTGGCACTTCAACGACCGCGTGTGGACTATCCGCACGGATGGCACGGGTTTGAAATTGATGCACGAGCGGACCATGAACATGGAAATCGCGGGGCATGAGTTCTTCAGCGCCGACGGCAAGACGGTTTGGTACGATCTGCAAACCCCCAAGAGCACGGTCTTCTGGGTCGCAGGCGTGGATCTGGCCACCGGACATCGCACCTGGTATCACCTGGAACGCAACGAATGGTCGGTGCATTACAACGTCTCGGCGGACGGGAAACTGTTCGCCGGCGACGGGGGCGGCCCCAGCAGCGTGGCCGCCCGGTCTCCCGACAACGAGACTCTGAAACCGCCGGGCAATGGCCAGTGGATCTACCTTTTCCGCCCCGCCATGGTGAAGGGCAGTTCCTTTCGCGACAAGAAAGACCTGATCGACATCGGCTATTTCAAGTCCGAGCGTCTCGTGAATCTAGCCAAGCACGACTACCGCCTCGAGCCCAATGTCACGTTTTCCCCCGACATGAAATGGATCGTCTTTCGTTCGAACATGCTCGGTCCTACGCACGTCTTCGCGGTCGAGATCGCCAAACCGTAATCGCGCGCCGGGTCGCGACACGGTCCCGCACTTCGCGATGCTGGTGCAACCGCGGATGCGGCTCGCCGACGGCTTACTTCGATCGTTTCAGCGTCATCGGGCCACTGGGGCCAGGGCCGCCACCCGGACCACCTTCCATCTTCATGTTCAACTTGATTTCCTCGCCGCTCAGGGCGCCATCGAACAGGACCTTCATCCCGTCGCCACCGCCGCGGTCGATCTTGACGGCAAACGAAATCGCGTCGCCCTCCACTTTGCCCTCGCCGATCGGCAACGGATCGCCTTGCGGTCCATCCACCGTGCCGGTCAGCTTGGCGCCATCCTGCTGGAAGTGAAACGCAATCGTAAAACCGCCGCCATCGGGGCCGTTCATCTGTCCGGTCCACGTACCGGTCACGTCTGCCGCTGAAGCGGTCGCGGCCGCCACCGCCAGTAGAATGGCGCATCGGGTAACGGTGAGTTTTCGCATGATAAATGTACCTCCCTTCGACCATATCACTGCCTCATCGGGGCGTCTATTGAGTTCTGTAAACTCGCGGCGGTAACCTTCCGTCGCGCGGAGCCGCCTTTTTCAAAAATGCGCAAACTTCTGTTTCTGACCGTCGCCGGGATCGAGTGGCTGTCCGCACAGACGCCGCTGCCCACCGAATGGACGGATGCCTCGACCGGCCATCGCGTCATCCGGCTTTCCCGTGAAGACGGCACCCAGAGCCTGTACTTCAATCAAAACGCCTACACCGCCGACGGCAGGAAGCTCATCGTCACCACGGCCGGCGGAGGCATCGCAACCATTACTCTCGCCACGCGCGAAGTCAAACCGCTGGTCGCCGGTCCGGTGTCGGTCCTGGTGGCGGGCCATAAGAGCGGCGATGTCTACTTCATCAAGCGGATCGCGGGCGGCCAGGGCGGCGCGGCCGGCCCGCGCAGTTCCACCGGGGCCACGGTGTACGCCGCCAACGTCGATACGGGCGCCACGCGCGAGGTGGTCAAACTGCCGCCGGGACGAAACGTCTCGTCCCTCAACGCGGATGAGACTCTTCTTCTGGGCAGTTACGTGGACGGCGCCACCGCACCCCCGCCGACTGCCAACCGGGCGCCCGGAGCGAATGCGCGCTTTGGCCAGCCCAACTACGAAGCCGTCGGCGCCGACGGCAAACCCATGACCTTCGCGGATGCCAAGGATCTGCGTCTGCACGAATCGCTGATGGCCACGCGCGCCGGCGCACCGCGCGTCCTCTTCACGGTAAATACCAGGACGGGTGAAGCGAAGGATATCCTGCGGGAGCACGAGTGGCTGGGGCATCTGCAGTTTTCGCCAACCGATCCCAACCTCATCATGTTCTGCCACGAGGGCACCTGGCACGAGGTGGACCGCGTGTGGACCATCCACGCCGACGGCACCGGTTTGACCAAGCTTCACGCCCGCACCATGAACATGGAAATTGCCGGCCACGAGTTCTTCTCGGCGGATGGCGCCATGATCTGGTACGACCTGCAAACCCCGCGCGGCCAGGATTTCTGGTTGGCCGGCTACCAGGTCTCCACCGGCAAGCGCACCTGGTATCACCTGCAACGCAACGAATGGTCGGTGCACTTCAACGTATCGCCCGATGGCACCCTGTTTGCCGGCGACGGCGGCGACAGCGAAATGGTGGCGCGCGCCCCCGATGGCAAATGGATCTATCTGTTCCGGCCCGAGCGCGTGCCGGACGTGGCAGGCATCAAGACCGCCAATTCCGACAACCTCATCGACACCGGTTTCTTTCAGGCGGAGCGACTGGTCGACATGCGCAAACACGATTATCGCTTGGAGCCCAACGTGACGTTTTCACCGGATATGAAATGGGTGGTCTTCCGGTCCAACATGCTGGGCCCGGTGCATGTTTACGCAGTCGAGATCGCCAAGAGCGCCAGTCGCTAAGTGGCGCCGGCGGTCGCGTCTTGCCGCCGGTGGGTCGAGCGCACGCGCAATCGGTTATGATGATCTGTTTCAATGAAACACTGCCATGAATCTCTAATCGAGTTCCCCGTCGTGGTCACTATCCCCCTGCTCTGGGGGGACCACGACAATTTCGGGCACGTCAACAACCTCGCGTACCTGCGCTGGAGCGAGACGGCGCGTGTCGAATACCTGATGCGCATCGATTTCTGGCCCCCGTTGCCGCCGGTGGGCATCGGGCCGATACTGGCCAGTATCTCGTGCAACTACAAGCGGCCTTTGACTTTCCCCGATACCGTCTACGCCGGCGCCAGGGTGACACGGATTGGGAACCGCAGCTTCCAGTTGCAGCATCGGGTGGTGAGCAAAGCCCTCGACGCGATAGCCGCCGAGGTGGAGTCCACCATCGTGGTCCTCGACTACAGCCGCAACAAGACGGTTCCCCTGCCCGAGCATTGCCGCAAGGCCATCGAAGAGCTGGAATCCAAACACGCCGCCCGCGGCTTGTAGGTCCCCAACCGCGGGGCGGCGGCTTCGATCCTAGTGCTTGACCGTGATCAAGCCGTTGTTCGGAGTCCTGACTCCGGTGGTGATCGCCGTTACACTAATGTCGCCGTCCTCCACTGCGGAAGGCACGGTTAGGTTGAATTGATACAGGCCCGTCGCCGAAAGCCCCCCCCACGCGATAGTGCCGTTGGCGCCATTGAACTGGATTGTCGGATACTGTGCCAAGAGTGCGGGGACCGTCTGGAGCTGGCCGTTCGCCGCCGGCGGAATGGTGGGGCCAAAACCGTTGGCGTACAGGACGATCAATTCTCCCGGTTTAGCCGGCGTGCCGGCCGGCGTTGAAGTGGCCGTCCCGACTGGTGTGTTGTCCGCGTGAGTCGCCGCCACGTGCCCGGCGGCGTCAAACAGGAAGAACGAAGGCGCCAGGGCCTGCATTGACACTTGGAGCAAGCTGCTGGTCAATGCACCGCTCGATACCTGCACCGTTACCCGCCCCGCCGTCGGCAAATCGGCCGACGTCAGCACATTAATCTGGACCGGGCTGATGTAGCAGATGTACGCCGGTTCGCCGTTCACCATGACGCTGACGCCATCGAGCGAAGTCGGCAAGGTCGTGCCGTTGGCGCCGAAATCCGCCGCCGCCCAATTACGCTTGGTAGCCGCCAGATTGGTGCCATAGATGGAGAGGTAGGTATTGGGGGCAACCCCGCCGCCAACCTGTGCGGCGTTGTCAACGGAGGCCGCGTTGGGATTCGCCGAAATGCTGCCGAGCAGTCCGTGCTGCTGCCCGCCCGGGCCCGCCGTGAAGTACAACGTATTCTTGTCGCCGCCGCTGCCGCCATTGCCAAAGGTGAGCGCCCACAATCCGCGGATGGAGATATTGTTGCCGCTGCCGTCCTGCAAGGTCCCCACCAATGCGCCCGTAGTGGGATCGTAAGCATTGATCAGGCCATCGCCGAAATTCCCCACCAGCAGGTCGTTGGCGAACTTGCCGAAGGTGGCCGGAGCGATGGCCAGGCCCCAAGGCGAATTCAACAGACTGCCCGCGCCCCCCACCACCAGCGATTGGAGCAGTTTCCCGGTCGCATCGAAGACGTCGACGTAGCCATTGCCCGGGGCGGAAACGTCCAACTGCTGGTAGACATCCTGTTTGGCATAGGCCACATAGAGTTTGCCGCCGAGGTTCTGGATGTTGAACGGCGCGAAACCCGCTGGTATGGCCGGATCGGTAAAGGAGCCACTGGCTGGAGTGACCGTGTTGAACTGAGCGTCGAAAACATCGATCCTTCCAGCTTTGAAGTTAGCGGCATAGAGTTGCACGACAGGCGTGGTGACGAGCGCGAGGCCCTTGTAAACCGCGGTCGCCGAGTTGTCCTTCTCGACAAACGCCTGAGTGGCAGCAGCTCCGCTGGCCCAGGCGGAGAGTACGCCATCCTGCGTCGCAAAGATCCAACCCGCCGCCACCGGGGCCTTTCCGGGTGCGGTAACCGGGAAAGTCGGAGGGGTGGTAGCTGGCGCAGTGTTGGCCACTATACCCGTGCAGACGCCATTGGCGGCTCCCCCCGCGCCCGGTACCGTCGGCTGCGTGGTGGGGTTGGGAGTTCCCAAAGGAGTGGTGTTGCCGACATTGACCGTGTACACCGTCGAAAGACCCGTGCCTCCATCGCACACCCAGAACGGACTGGTGGCCGAGGCGCCAAGCCCCCACGGGTTTACCAGGCGGGAATCGATGAAATCGGCCGCCGGATTCGCCGTTGAAGCGGCATCGGCAACCAGGTTGTGCACCAGGTAACCGGTCGCGGCCGGTAACATTCGCGGCGCAAGTGAGAGAAACAGGCAGACAGAGAGTTTCTTCATGGTACTTAAATGGTACCGTGGGAGTCCAGTAAGTCTGTTTGCCCCAGGACAAAGACACGGGGCGCTGAACCGCCTTTACTGGAAGAAGCGTCACAGTTCTGTCGAGTTGGCGCGCGCGGCGCCTCGATTGCGGCTCCGGGCTGCATAGCTGGCGTAAGCCGCTCTCTAGATAAGGAAGAGATTGAATGCGATTTTCCGTCACTGCCACCGTGCTTGTTTACGCCTCGTGCGCGATCGCACAAACCACGAGCGGAGATGCATCTATTCAGAAGCCAATGGCGATGCGTCCGGCGCCGAGCCAGAGGCCGCGCATCAGGCAGGCAGCGTCGCCGGGCGCGGTGTTTCCGAATGGCGCGAAGGCAGCGGCCGTGCCGCCCGGCACCCCTGTCGTGACTCTACAGGGTGTCTGCAAGGACCGGCAGGCCAAGACCCCCTGCGAAACTGTAATCACGCGCGAGGACTTGGACAGGTATGTCGGGTCGTCGACACCGGACGTTTCGAAGATGGCACGGGCTCGCCAGGCGGTTCAATACGCCAGGACGCTGGCATTTTCGGCGCTTGCGGAGCAGCAAGGCCTGGCTCGAGATCCGGCGGTGGCCAAAGAGCTGGAGGATCAGCAGGAACTGGTGCGCGCGCGCATCCTGGCCAACGCCTTCGTGCAGAAACTGCAGACACAGGCGCCCAGCGTTGCGGAGGCCGATGTTCAGAAGTACTACAAGGAGCACCGGGAACAGTACGAACAGGTTGAAGTGCGCCGCCTGGCGGTGCCGATCGAGGTGCCGACCGAAAGCGGACTTCATCTGGACCGCGCCGCGGCGAAATCCGAGATGGGTGAGTTACGAAACCGGGCAGTTGCCGGCGAGGATCTCGACCAGTTGCAGCAGGACGCTTATAAGCATTTGCACATCCAGGCGACGCCCCCTCCGGTCAGCGTGCAGACGCTGCGGCGGGGCACGGTTCAGGGGGATGAGGCCAAGCTGTTCGATTTGAATCCCGGCGAGATTTCCGCGGTTCTCGACTTGCCGGCGGCTTTTGCCATTGTGAAGATCGAGTCCAAGGACCCCATGCCGATCGAGACCGTCCGCGCCGAGATCGAAGCGGCGCTGCGCCGGGACAGCCTGCAAAGCGCGGTCGGTAAGCGCACCAAGGACATCAGCGCGCAGTTCAATCTGCAATACCTGGAAATGCCATCGCAGCCGGAGATCTTCGGTGTGACGGCGATCGGGTCGGCCCCAAACCGCGCGAGCATACGGACAGCACCCACCAACCTCCGGTAAGAGACCCCATACAAGAAAGAATCTGCGCTACGGTGACGCGGTCGCCGTGGCGGTAGCGCCGAGGACTTTACATGGCGGCAAAGACGGGCGAAACGTTCCACGAAATCATAGTCTGTCGCGGTTGAAAGCGGCTCAGGCAAAACGAAAGGAAGAGAGGTAGAACACTGTGAGAACGCCACGACTTCCTTGGATGTCCAGATTCCTGAACCTATCCGCCCCGGCAGTTTTGCTGGCGAGCGCTTTTGGCGCGGATAACCCGCTCAAGGAAGCGGAAACGCCGGCGGGACCGGGGTCCGGGCCTGAGCTATGCCAGGTGGCCGTACTACGCAACGGTTTCACCATCGAGTACCTGCGGCGCGAGGTCGCTGGCCCGGCTACGCGCCTGTGGCTGTGCGGCGGCGCGGGAGCGGGATATGCGGAAATCGCCAGCCAGCAGATCGAACGCTTTGAAGAGAGCCGCGGCACGGTCCCGCCCGCGCCGGCAGTACCGGCCAGCGTTCCGGAGACCGCTGCGACCGGCGATTCTCCGCTTGATCGTCCTTTCCGGAACCTGATCGCCAGCGCCGCCTTGCGGTACCAGATCGATCCGGATTTCGTGGCCAGCGTGGTGAAGGCCGAAAGCGGCTTCAATTCCACGGCCGTCTCGCCCAAGGGCGCCCAGGGCTTGATGCAACTTATGCCGGAAACGGCGGCCAAACTCGGCGCCGACGACGTATTCGACCCGGCCACCAACCTGGGAGCGGGTACGAAATACCTGCGCCAACTGCTGGACCAGTTCGCGGGCGACGCGGTGAAAGCGCTGGCGGCCTATAACGCCGGGCCGCAGCGGGTGGAGCAGTATGGCGGCGTTCCTCCGTACCGCGAGACGCGCGCTTACGTCACCCGGATCATAGACGATTACAACCGCAAGAAGCTCCAGCAGCAGGCAAATCCGCCGGCGGCGCCGGGCGGTAAGTAAGCGCCCGAGCTACCTGACTCCGGGAATCACTGCCGTCGGCTGGGACCCGGTGACGTGGTCCTGCTGTGTCATCTGCACTCGCTGCTGGTACATTTGCTGCAACTGTTGGTTGATGCTGGCCGGGCTCAATGTCTGAGGAGGAGTCAGCGCGCCCGGTTTCGCCGATGGATCCGGCTGAAGCGACGGTGGCAGCGGGAGTTGATCGGGCTGGATGGCCGCGGGGGCTGGAGTCAAAGATCCCGGGTCTGGCGCCGCGGTGTCCGGCAGTGTCTCGGCATGGATCTCCTGCACGGGCGCTTCAGGCGGCGCCACGGGGCCGCGGGACGCACGCGCCAACACATCCGCCGCTGCACCGGGCCCGCCGCCTTTCTTCTCGCGTGGCAGCAACAGCACGCTTTGTATCTTCTCCGGATCGGCGTCGGAAGCCTGGATCAGGTAGTCGAGATTCGAGTCGCTCAGCAACGACGCCAGAATCTGTCGCGCGGATCCCGGACCCAATTCGACAAGCGGCATCCGCTCGCTGGCCGCGCTGGCCGGAATGTCGATCTTCACGCCGGTGAGGGCCGCTACTTGGGTCAGTACGTCCGCCAGGGTTGAACCGGCCGCATGGATACTGAGCTGTCCGCCAACGTAGGATATCTTGGGGGGAACGGCGGGGCTCGCGGGCGATTCGGCCGCCGTTGCCGGAGCTTCCGGCGCGGTGCTCTGAGCGACCGCGCCCCCGCAGAGAAGAAGGAGCGCGAGCGCGCAGCGGCCTTTCATCGCGCCCCGATTCATTACCGCAACCTCTGCCAGTACCATAGCGTTCACCTCGTAACCGCGGACGGTAACAGATCCAATCCTTCCGCGGATTCCTCCGCGTATCCCGTGGGCCTCGGCAGCTTCTTGACGGCCGTGTTCCACCTCCAGACCTCGTAGATAGCCGGATATACCAGCAACTCGAGAACGAAAGAGGTGAAGATGCCGCCGACCATCGGCGCCGCAATGCGCTTCATGACATCGGAACCGGCGCCCGTCGCCCACATGATGGGAAACAGCCCCACGCAAGTGGTGGCGAACGTCATGAGCTTCGGCCGCAGACGCTTGGCCGCGCCGTGAACGATGGCTTCGCGCAACTCGGCGAGAGTGTTCAGGCGGCCTTCGCGCCGGGCCTCTTCGTAGGCCAGGTCGAGGTAGAGCAGCATGAAGACGCCGGTCTCGGCATCGATCCCCAACAGCGCAATCAAACCCACCCACACGGCCACGCTCATGTTGTAGCCGGCAAAGTACAGGAACCAGATGGCGCCCACGGCGGAAAAGGGGACTGCCAACAAAACGATGGTGGTTTTGGCCATCGAGCCGGTATTGATGTAGAGCAGCAGGCAGATCAGAAAGAGCGTGATGGGAACCACCACCTGGAGGCGCGCCTTCACCCGTTCCATGGCTTCGTACTGCCCGCTCCAGGCGATGGAGTAGCCGGCGGGCAGCTTGACCCGGTCGCGCAGCAGCCGATTCGCCTCGGCGATGTAGCTCTCGGCATCGCGCCCGGAGATGTCCACGTAAACGTATCCGGTGAGCAGGCCGTTTTCATTGCGGATCATGGCCGGTCCGGTGGCGATGCCGATTTTCGCCAGATCGCTAAGGGGCACCTGGCGTTGGCCGCCCGCCGGGACCGGAATCCGGCCGATTTGCCCCAGATCGCTGCGGAAATCGCGCTGGTAGCGGACGTTCACCCGATAGCGCTCCTGCCCCAACACCACGGTGCTGACGTTGTCGCCGCCGATGGCATTTTCCACCACTCTCTGCGCATCTTCGACGCTGACGCCATAGCGCGCCAGTTGTTCACGGTCCCATTCCAGATCGAGGAAGTAACCGTCGGCGGTGCGCTCCGCAAGCACGGTACGCGTCCCTCTGACGGTATTCAGCAGCGCCTCGGTTTGGGCGCCGATTTCCTGAATGCGCTGCGTGTCCGCGCCTGCGATCTTCAGCCCCACGGGCGTACGAATGCCGGTGGTCAGCATGTCGATGCGCCCGCGAATGGGCATGGTCCACGCGTTGCTGACGCCGGGGAGTTTGAGCGCGCGATTCATCTGGCCGACCAATTCCTCGGTGGAGATGGAATCGGGCGTGATGTGACGAAACACGCGTTTCGCCCACTCCGGCGCCCAGGAGGAGTACCAGGTATCGACATGCGGCCACGCGGCCCGCGGCTTGAGGGTGATTACCGTCTCGAGCATCGAGAGGGGAGCCGGATCGGTGGCGGTCTCCGCGCGTCCGGCTTTGCCCAGCACTCGATCCACTTGCGGGAACTGGCGAATGAGGCGGTCGCTGGCCTGCAGCAACTGCCCCGCCTGGCCAATGGAGACGCCGGGCAGCGTGGTGGGCATGTACAGAATGGAGCCTTCGTCGAGCGGCGGCATGGACTCCGTTCCCAAGCTGCTGAAAACCGGGATGGTGACGACAATCGTCGCCAGCGCCGCGCCGATCACCAGCCACCTCCAGCGCAGGGTCCATCGAACCACCGGCTCGTACACGCGGATCAGGCGCCGGCTGACGGGGTGGCGGTCCTCGGATTTCACCTGGCCGACCAGCAAGGCATTGGTTACCGAGCACAGCCAGCGCGGCCGGAAGTGGAAGCGCTCGACATGCGTCAACAACACGCGCAGCGCGGGGTCGAGCGTGAGGGCCAAAAGCGCGGCAACCACCATCGTCAGCGTCTTGGTGTAAGCCAGCGGCCGGAACATCCGGCCTTCCTCGGCCTGCAACGTGAGCACCGGCAGAAACGCGACGGCGATCACCAGCAGCGAGAAGAACGTGGGGCCGGCCACTTCCTTGATGGCCGCCAGCACGACCCCGCGGCAGTCGCCCCGACGCCCACCCTTTTCCCACAGTTCCAGCTTCTTGTGAGTCTGTTCGACCACCACGATGGAAGCGTCCACCAACTCACTGAACGCGATGGCCACTCCGGCCAGCGACATGATATTGGCGCTGATGCCCATCATGCGGAACGGAATGAAGGCCAGCAGCACGGCGATCGGCATGGTGACAATGGGGATGGCCGCGCTGGGAAAGTGCCACAAGAAGACCAGGATGATGAGCACCACCGTGATGACCACCTCGATAATCGTGGCCTTCACGGTGCTAATGGTGTTGTGGATCAGCTCCGAGCGGTCGTAGACCGGAACGATTTTCACGCCGGCCGGAAATCCGGGCTGGATTTCCTTGATTTTGGCTTTCACCCGGTTGATGACATTGAGCGCGTTCTCGCCGCTGCGCATGACGACGATGCCTGAAACCACTTCGCCCGTGCCATCCAGATCGGCCAGGCCGCGCCGCAGGTCGGGCCCCATGGCCACCTGGCCCACGTCCTTGATGCGGATCTGCGAACCGGTGTCGCTGACGCTCAGCGGAATGTTCTCGAAATCCTCGAGCGAGCGCGCATATCCGCGGCCGCGCACCATGTACTCCGTGCCCCCGAATTCCAGCAATCGCCCGCTGGATTCGCTGTTGCCTCCGCGCACCGCTTCCACCACGCGGCTGACCGGGATGCCATAGGCGCGCAGGCGATTGGGATCGAGGTTCACCTGGTACTGGCGGGTGTAACCGCCGATGGGCGCTACCTCGGCCACTCCCGGCACCGACCGCAGGTAATAGCCCAAGTACCAATCCTGATAGGAACGCAGGTCGGCGAGGCTGTGCTTGCCGGAGGTATCCACCAGGGCGTACTGATAGACCCAGCCGAGACCGGTGGCGTCCGGGCCTAGCTCGGTTTTGACCCCGTCCGGCAAACGCGCGGCAATGCTGGAGAGGTACTCCAAGGTTCGCGAACGCGCCCAGTACAGATCGGTTCCATCCTCAAAAACGACATACACGTAGGAATAACCGAAATCGGAGACGCCGCGGACCGTCTTGACATGCGGCGCGCCCAGCATGGCGGTGACAATGGGGTAAGTGACCTGATCCTCGACGATATCCGGACTGCGGTCCCAGCGGGAATAGATAATGACTTGTGTGTCGCTCAGGTCGGGAATGGCATCGAGGGGCAGCGTGACCATGGCCCACCAGCCACCAATCGAAGCCATCGCGATCACCGCCAATACCGCCAGTTTGTGCTCGACCGAGAAGTCGATGATCCGGTTAATCAATCGTCGCCTCCCTGGTGTCCACCGTCGGCCGCGCCTCTGAATCCGGCGGAACTGCTCTGAAACTTCTGCTTGCACTCCTTGGAACAGAAGTAGTAGGTGGTGCCGCCGCTGAGGAGAGTGTTGCCGGAAGCCGCTGCCTTGGCTGGATCCACGGGCATGCCGCAGCTCGGATCTTTCACTGTCTTGGCCGCCGCCATTTGTTGGGGCATACCAGCCGGTCTTTCGGTAGTGCGCGCGGGCGCGGGCCCGGCCGCCGGTGTCTTCAACCGGCTTTCCGAGTCCACCAGGAAGGTGGCCGCGACGACGACACGCTCACCCGGCTGGACCCCTTTGCGGATTTCGACGCGTTCGCCAAAACGCCAACCGGTCTCGACCGCGCGAGGTTCGAAGACGCCTTCGCCGCGCTCTACGTAGACGCGCGCGTGCGCTCCGGAATCGACCAGTGCGTCAAGCGGCACCGTAACGGCGGACGGCAGGCGGACGGGCAACTCGACGTCGACCAACATTTCGGGCCGCAAGAGGAAGGCGGGATTGTCCACTTCCAGACGCAGCTTCACCGTACCTCCACCGGCCTCGGATTGGGGCAGGCTGTCGGTAATGCGCGCGGGCAACTGCCGTCCTTCGTCTCTCAAGCCGATCTCCGCGGAGCCGCCGGGATGCAGATACGGCGCTTCCTGTTCGAAAACCTCGGCTACCACCCACACGCGGCTCAGATCCGCGATCCGGTAGAACTCCATGTTGCGCTCGAAATGCTGACCTGGCGAAATGTTACGGGCGACGATGAACCCGTCCGCCGGCGCGATTACCTCGATGCTCTCGGGCATTTGACGGCTATCGGCCACCTGCTTGATCTGGAGGTCGCTCATGCCGAGATTGCGCAGGTGATCGGTATAGCCCTGAAGACTGCGGACGCCCTCCTTGGCCAAAGCGCCCGGAAAGTTCGGAGTGAACCGGGCTCCGTCCTTGCCCACCGCGCCCGACATGCCTTGAACGGCGGCCAGGAAGCCGGAAGATGCGGCTAGGAACTCAGGCGCATAATAAGTGGCCAGCTTCTGGTCCTTCTTGACCGGTACTCCCACCGAATCGTTGAAAGTCTCTCGAACAAACCCATCCGAACCGGGGTTAATGCGGTACACGCGAGTATCTTCGGGGACTACACGGCCCACCACACGGATGGTGCGCGTAGCGCCGCTTTTCTCCACCGGAGCGACCCGTATCCCCAGTAACCGCTGGGTGGCACCATCGATGCCGACGGCCCCAGCGGGCAACTGCGCGGCGGAGGTGGACGGCGCGGCGTCGCCGGCAAATACCGGCTCGAGTTGCATGCCGCAGTCGGGGGCAACGCCGGGCTTGTCGGATTTGTAGGCGGGATGCATGGGGTCCACGTAGTAGAGCACGCGCCGCCCCGTGTTTCCGCCGGTCGCCGGCTGCGGATGGTACCGGCCGAGCCCGTAAGAGGCACCGATCGCCACAACCACCACTGCCGCAAGAGCAATCTGCCGCGTTTGGCTCATCCTGTTTTTCGTCTCCCTGACCACACGTGTAGCCACTAATAGAGATGCTGAGTCACTGGGGGCGGGTTCGTCTTTGCGCCCGCGCAAATGAGAGATGCCGGTGCAGGAGCGAGCACCGTGGCGTCTATTCTATTCGGTCACTTCGCGCAACGACTGAACGTCGCAGATTGCGACAGCCTCGCGGCGAGGCTTTACCATCCCGCGGGCTTCCCAGGCCGAGAGCAGCCGGCTGACGGTAAACAAGGTGGTCCCGGTCATCTGCGCCAGGTCTTCGCGCGAAAGGCAGACTTCCACGTCGCCGTTGTCGGCGGGCCGCCCAATCTGTTCCAGTAACCGGACGAGCTGACGAGCGACGCGCGGGCCGACTCTCTCGGTTGCCACTTCACGGAAGCGCACTTCGAGTTCCAACAAGTCCTCGCCCAGAATGCGGACCATATTCTGGTGGAGGACGGGAAAACGCCCCACCAGGGCCTTGAAAGCGGCCGCCTCCCAGACCAGCGCGCGGCACTCCCGAAAGGCTTGCGCCGTGGTACGGTGCGGGACGGCAAACAACAAGCCCGAGACGCCCAGGACGTCGCCGGGACCGCAGAGCCGGATGATGACCTCCGTGCCACCGTTTCCAAGCTGGGTGATCTTCACGAAGCCGGCGGTGATCAGCAGGACCCTGTCGACCGAGTCCCCTTCGAGGTAGATCATTTCGCCGCGCGCGAACTTCTTGACCCGTGCGGTGGCCGAGATCCCCGAATAGTCGCCGGGCAAAATGCCGGAGAAGAGCGGCGCGCGTTCCGCTGCCGGGCAGACCTGGCAATCGATATTCTTGCGGGGGACGATCCTCAAATGATCGGCGCTAGCCGCCCGGCTGACAGAAGGTCGCGCGGGTTGGTAGGCGAGGTTCCAGTTCTCCGGCATGACTACTGTACACCTCCCGCGCCGCACCTGAGCGGCCTGCCGGCACGCCTGCCTGCCCCGTAGGCAGGCACACCAGCAGCTTCAAGAACCGTCGGATTACTAGACATTCGTTCTCCCCTCCAAGCGAGCCATTCCACCGGGGCGCTGTCGGAGACACGCCCACTGCCCTAAGCGTTACGTCCGGACCATGAATTGCGGTTCAAAGTATCCCGCCACAGCGAACCCGGCTGGCACAGCGAAAACCCGGCTGCCGCCCGTCGCACGGCTACCCAGAGTGCGGGAGGCAACGCGGAAACTACTATCGTTACAGCAAACCACGGACGGCCCCGACCTGTCAAGCGAAATCTTTCCTGAAACCTTGGGTTTGTGTGGACTATCACATGGTAACGTGGGCACTCAGTTTCTTGGCCGTAGATCGGCGGACAGCCTGGCACTTGCTCCATCGCAAATAGAGTGGAGCGCCGGCGCGGTAAGGTGAGGTAACCTGTGCGAAACAAAACGAGACCGGTCGATCCATGCGCCATGGTGAACTGCAAATCGCTGGCTATCCTCATCGTCCTTGCCGTGTTCACTCTGCCTGCGTACGCGGACCGCGCCAGCGACGCCTACAAGCACGGAGTCGATGCGGAGCACCAGCAGAACTACGATTCCGCTTACACGTTTTACAAGCAGGCCAACACGCTCGCGCCCAATAACCCAAAGTATCTGACCTCTTACACGCGCATGCGCTTCAATGCCGCCGCGCAGCATTCTCATAAGGGCCAACAGCTACGCAACTCCGGGGATCTGGTCCAGGCGCTGGCGGAATACCAGCGCGCCGTGGAGATCGACAGTTCGAGCTTCATCGCGCAACAGGAGCTCCGGGCCACGGCCGACATGCTGCGCCGGCAGGAGCGGCAGCGGTTGGCGCCAAAGACCGAGGCACCGGCGGTTAAGCCGGCCGACGAACTGGCGGAATCGGTGGAACTACAGCCGCTCTCGACGGCTCCCATCACCCTGCATCTGACCGTGAATTCGGATACGGCATACAAGACGATCTGCAAACTGGCGGGTATCAACGTCATTATGGATCCCGACTTCCGGCCGCAGAAGATCACCGTCGATCTCACCGATGTGACCCTGCGGGAAGCCCTGGACATGGTGCGCCTGCAGTCGAAGACCTTCTGGCGTCCGGTGTTGAAGAACACGATTTTCGTGGCCGCGGAATCGCCGGCGAAACGCAAAGAGGTAGAACAGAACGTCATGCGGACGTTCTACCTGCAGAATCTCTCGACGCCGGCCGACCTGCAGGAAGCGGCCAACGTGATACGCCAAATGCTCGACGTTACCCGGGTTCAACTGCTCGCGGCCCAAGACGCCCTAATTGTGCGCGGCACTCCGGACCAGATGCTTCTGGCCGAGAGACTGCTGGCCGACATCGACAAACCCAAGTCCGAGGTGGTGGTCGACATCGCCGTGATGCAGGTAAGCCGCGACCGGATGCGGACTATCGGGAACGCCGTGCCGACCTCGGTCAGCATAGGCGTATTGCCGAGCATCGCCGCCGCGGCTAGCGGGAGTGGCGGGGGCGGATTCTCCTTTGGCAATTTCGCCTTCGGCGTTTCCGGAAGCACGTTCACCTTCCTGGCGACCGACAGCAACACCAAGCTTCTGCAAAACCCCCAGATTCGAGCGCTAAACGACCAGAAGGCCACGCTGAGAATTGGCGACCGCGTGCCCATCGCCACCGGTTCGTTCCAGCCGGGCATTGTGGGCGGGGGCGGCGTGAGTCCACTGGTCAGCACCCAATTCCAATATCTGGATGTCGGCGTGAACATCGATATTACTCCCCATATCCATTCCGACCGCGAAGTCACATTAAAGATGACGCTGGAGATTTCCTCGGTTACCGGGACGCAAAGCATCGGCGGAATCACACAACCTATCATCGGGCAGCGCCGAATCGATCAGGAAAGCCGGCTGGTGGATGGCGAAGTGAATCTGCTGGGCGGCATCCTGGAGGATTCGGAGACCCAATCCATGAGCGGATATCCATGGATCAGCAAGCTTCCTATCCTTAAGTACCTGTTCGCGCAGGACAATAAACAACGCACCGAGAATGAAATCATATTCGCCATCACGCCGCATATTATCCGCTCGCTGGAGATAACCGAGGAGAATTTGCGGACCACCGAAGTCGGCACTGGCAACGCGACCGAATTGCGCCGGAAGCAGCCGGCAGCCGCCGCGGCTGCCGCTGCCGCCGCCGGGCAGCCGGCCGAACCGGGCAAGCCGCGGCCCACCGCGCCCGGGCCGTCGCCTGCAAGCGTGCCGGCGCCGGCCGGCTCCCCGGCCAAACCGGGAGCGACTCGATGAACGTGGCGGGTTGAGTTTCACCGCGTCGGGCGGGTGAATCGCGCCGGGCGGCCCCGATCTCCTTGGGGGGCCGCCCGGACTTTTTTTATGAACCAGGCAAATACAGAATCGGAGTGGGGCGGGATAGTGTGGGCGCGCCGGTGGGCGGGTTTACAACCCGCCGGACCCAGAGGGTACCCCTGCCAATCTGCCCCACTTACAGGGCGAACGGCTATTCTTTTTGGCTGTTTGCTTGTAAGCAAAGATTCTACCGACCGATCCGCTAATATACGGTAATGCGGCCAGCACCACACTTAGAGTTTGGTGCACTGGGTGCCGCATAAGCAACGACTAAGACAAACGCCGCCGGATCCGGTGGTGGAGGAGGAGAACGCATGGCAAGCAGAACGTTTGGTGTCATTCTGTCCCTGGTGGGGCTGGCCTCGGTGGCCGCACTGCCCGCAAGCGCACAGTCATTCAGGGTCCAATGTCCCACCAGCACCATCACTCACCCGGTGGCGGCCAACAACAACCAGGAACCTTCGTACAACGGCCCGACGGCGTTGACCCTTGGCGGCAACGGGTATTTGGGGCCGAGTGTGAACACAGTGAACGGCGCTATCAAATGCCAACAGATCTCGGGCGGCGACGGTTACGCCACCATGGGCGACGGCACGCAGACCTACATGTTCTCGTTCGGGCCCTTGTCGGGGCTCGCCGACATCGCCCTCGGCCTTCCAGGCACGGAGTACCCAAACGTTTTTAACCAGGTGTTTCCGGGCACGCTGGTGCCTGGCGACCCCGCCACCACGCAGGACGTCTCCGGCCCAGCGTCATTTCTGTACAACGGCGCCGTGGGGTTGGCGCCCGACATGGGCGCCGGAGGCATTCTCGATGGACACGTGGATCCCCGCCAAATCATGGATATCGGCGTGATGAACGGCAATATCCCGGCGCCCTTGCTGGCGATTGACGAGGACGACGAATTCTTCCTCACTCTCACCAACGTAGGCATGATCATGCGGCCGGATCTGTTCGAGCAGCACACCGTCCACTTCCACGGATATCCCAACGCTTCCGCGGTCTATGACGGTGTGCCGGATGCCTCGGTGGCCATCAACATCGGCGGCAGCTTCACCTATTATTACCTGGCGCCCGACGCCGGCACCTATTTCTGGCACTGCCATATCACGCCTCCCGAACACTTGCAGATGGGCATGGTCGGGCAGCTCTATGTGCGTCCACGGCAGAATCGGGTCCCGCTCGGCCAGGACCTCTACACATCGCTGCAGAAACAGCAGACGGATCTGCGCACGGCCTGCAATTCCGCTACCGATATTCTGTGCAGCAATCCCCTGCCGAAGGTCAACACCGGCGCGACAGGGGGCTACACGACTGTAGTGGGCACGCTCAAAGCCACCAAGAAGTTCGCCTATAACGACGGCGACGGCACCACGGCCTACGATGTCGAGTATCCCCTCCAGATCCACGGTTTCGACCCCAATTTCCATTTTGTCGGTATGACCTTCAACCCGGAAGCCTTTGCGGACATGAAAGACAAATACTTCCTGCTGAACGGGCGAAGCTACCCCGACACGGTCGCGACCGGTCCCTTGGAGACCCAGTCGGCGGATGGCGTCAAGCATTTCTCGCAGCCGCTCTCCGCACGCATCGACATTACGGCCGGGCAGAAGGCGCTCCTGCGGATTTCCGATCTGGACGTTTCGGAATATCAGACTCTGGCTTCCCTTGGCATTCCGATGAAGGTCATTGGATACAACGCCAAGCTGCTGCGGGATCAAGCCGGAAACAACATGTACTACACCACCAACTCGATCACGCTCGGCGGCGGCGAGTCGCTCGACGTGATCCTGGATACCACGGGTGTTCCCACGGGGACCTACTACCTTTACACGCCGAATCTCGACCACCTGTCTAACGACGCCGAGAACTTCGGCGGCCTGATGACCGAGGTCCATGTCAATTAGCTGCGCGGCAGCGCGGCAATGAGGGCGAAGACAATGAAAAAGACAATCTCAAAGACACAACTGTTTCTGGCGCCGATGGCGGCCCTGGCGTTCGCCACCGTGGTCTACGCCGCGGCTCCCGGCATTACGGGCCCGACCTTCAACTTGACGGCACAAGCCAATTACATTAGCCAGCCGGACGGTGCGGCGGTTTACTCCTGGGGGTACGGCTGCTCTGTACCTCCGCCGTCGGGCGCCTTCAACCCCCCGGCATCGCTGATGCCCAACGCGAATTGCCCTTTGATGCAAGTGCCCGGCCCCACGCTGATTGTCACGGAAGGCCAGTCGGTCACGGTGAATCTTACCAATAACCTTCCCACGCCGGCCGGCAACACCTCCATCCTGTTTCCCGGCTTTAACGTGACCACCACCGGCGGCGTGAACGGCCTGCTGACGCAGGAGGCAACCCCATCGGGGGCCACCCAGACGGTGACTTACAAGTTCACCGCCTCCTCACCTGGGACACGCGCCTATTACAGCGGCACGCAGGGTGACCTGCAGGTGGAAATGGGCCTCTACGGCGCAGTGATTGTGCTCCCGTCCAGCATCCCCGGCAACTGCGACTCCGGGCTGGCTGCCGCCAACCTGGCGGTGGAAGCGAATTGGCATGAATCCGATTTCCGGCTGGCCCACGCCGCCTATGACCATCCCAAGAGCTGCTACGACCGGGAATACCTATTCCAGTTCTCCGAGATGGACCCCAACATTCACAACCAGGCACAGGCGCAGGTGGCGCTACGGGGTGCCTGCACAGCGGGAGCATCGGGGTGCAGTCTCAATGTTGCGACCGAGCCTTACCATCCCACGTACTTCATGATTAACGGACGCTCGATGCCCGACGACATGGACACCAACTATGCGTCCCAGTATCCGCACCAGCCTTACAACGGCAATCCTCACATGCACCCGGGCGAGCAGGTGCTGTTACGGATTATCGGCCAGGGCCGATGGCAGCATCCGTTCCACGAACACGGGAACCACGTGCGCATTCTGGCGCGCGATGGCAACCTGATCCTCAGCCAGAGCGATTCCAATAGTCTGGCCGGGCCGCTGCTGTTCACCACCACAACGACTCCGGGCCTTGCCATGGATGGGATCTTCTACTACACGGGCAAGGGTGTCAATTGGGATTTGTACGGCCACAATCCCGCCTCTACCGACCCACTCGCCAAGCTACCCTGCACTCCGGATACGAACGGCTATAACACGGGCGTCGCGGCGCAGAGTCAAATCAACTATTACGAGTGGTGCCAGGACCACAACAAGCCGGTGCAAGTCGCCCCGTTCGGCGATGTCGCCAGCGGCGGTCCTATAAGTCTGCCCGATGCCAACATCTTGACCAATGGCGCCTGGTACGGCGGCAGTCCGTATCTAGGTCCGAATGCCACCGTCCGCGCCACCGGGCCCACCGGAACCACCCCCCCGTCGGGCACCGTCGCAAACTCGCCTTCGGGCGAGGCTGGCTATGCGTTTATGTGGCACTCGCACAACGAGCGCGAGATCACCACCAACAATGTCTTCCCCGGTGGAATGCTCATGATGATGCTGGTCGACAGCCGGGAATTTGTGATCGACGAGTCGAACTGACGACGAGAAGGACGAGAGAATCCATGCGAACGAACAACTATAGATCTATATTGAAGACCGCTATACGAGTAGCCGGTCTTCCTCTCTTCGCGGCGGTTGTGGCCTTCGGCCAACAACAGGTCAATTTGACCGCTGGTCCGGCCAGCCTGACGCTGCCCGATGGTTCGGCGGTGCCGATGTGGGGCTACACTTGCGCCGGTACAACTGTGATTGCCAGTTCCACCGCCACCTGCGCCAAGTTGAATCCGGCGGCGGCCGGCTGGTCTCCCGTGGTGATCACCGTTCCCACAGGACAGGATTTACAGATCAACCTCACCAACAGTCTCCAGTTCGGTGCGACTCCGATACCCACTTCGCTGACCATCGTCGGCCAGTTGGGCGGCGGCCTCGGGACCGCGGCGATCTCGGTGGCGGGTCCGGACCACACCAGTGCCCAGTCCACGGTCACGTGGCCCATCGTCGGCACTGGGGGCGGTACGCCGCCGACCCAGGGGCTGCGCGTGCAATCGTTCTCCACCGAAGTGATGCCGGGATCGACGGCGACCCCGCTGACCTGGATCAAGCCTCGAGCGGGTACGTACCTGCTCGAGTCGGGCACGCACCCGTCCATCCAAGGGCCCATGGGCCTGTACGGAATCGTGGTGGTCTCGAGCGCGCCTACGGCTTATCCGGGCGTGACCTACAACGCCGATGTCTCGCTCCTCTTTAGTGAGATCGACCCGGTACAGAACAAAGCGGTCAGCGCCGCGGTAAACACCACGGGCTTCAGCGAGATCGCGGCTTGGTCCGGCCAGCTAGGCGGCTGCGGCAACCCCGCTTCGACGTCTGGACCGACACCCTATCAGACTTGCTATCCGCCCGCGGTGAACTACACTCCTCTGTATTACCTCATCAATGGAGTGGCGTTCGACAAAACCAACGCGGCCACCTCGAAGTTCCCGTCTAATCCGGCGGCACCGGCAGCCGGTGGCAAGGTATTGGTCCGCCTGGTGAATGCCGGCCTGCGCATGCACGTGCCTTCGATCATTGGATCGCAGACGGGCACCCCGGCGGCGGCAGGGCTTTCGCTGATTGCGGAAGACGGCAACCCGCTGCCCGGCCTTGCCCGGGTGCAAAACGAAGTATTCATGGCCGCTGGCAAGACCTACGATGTCATGATCAACGTGCCGGCCGCCGGTGGGACGGCGCTTCCGGTGTACGACCGCGAGCTGAGCCTGTCGGCTAACGCTATCGGGCGCGACGCCGGAATGCTGGCTTACATCAGCGTCAGTGGCGCCGGGCTCCCGGCCGCCCCAGCGCTCGCCGCCGCGGTCGCCGCCGCGGATACCTATAATGGGGTGATTTCCGGCCAGACGCTCACTGTCTCGGACCCGGCCAAAGGCGTGATCGCCAACGACACTAATGTCTATGGCGTTGCGGTGGTGGGGACAGTACCAGCCGGACTGACCTTCAACACCAACGGAACGTTTACTTACACTGGCGCTCCCACAACCTTTACTTACTGCGGTAACGGCGCAACCTCCGGGCCGGCGTGCGCGCTGGTGACACTGGGCGCCGCCACAGTCGAGGGGGCCGGCGGCATCACTGTGAACAACGACGCGTACACGTCCAACCTGGCCACATCCTTGAATATCAAGGCCCCCGGCATCCTGTTGAACGACAGGGACGCGGCGGGCTTCCCCCTCAAGGTTGACACGACGACTATCGCCGGCACGGGATTCACGAGCCTTTCTGTCAACCAGAACGGCGCATTCACCGCTGTGGTCCCCGCGGCGGGCACCTACACCTTTACCTACAAGGCGAAGAACTCACAGGGGACAGTCAGTGCCTCGGCCGCGACGGTGTCGATCACCTTCCAGGCGGCGAACGGTCCTTCGGTGAAAGTTGTGGACGGCTCGACAAAAGCCGAGATCACCCCTAGGGATTTTCGCTGGATTATCGAGGAAGACCGCACTTTCTATGTGGACCCCACCACAACCACAAACAACGGCAGTCCCGGTACGACGAGCTCTCCAACCTTTGGGGTCAATTTCCACGCCAGCTACATGCCCGTCGTGGCGCAGGGCTGCGTTGGAACCCTCGCCTGCGAGGCGGGCCAGAGTGTCTTGAGCGTGCCGTCGGTATGCGACCCCGCCACGGGCATTTGCAGCCCCGGCGCACAGAAGACGCCGGTTGATCCCAGCCAAGTCCATCTGGATCCGACTAAACGCTACTATCTCTCGATTCTGCCAGGCGACGCCGCCGACGCGCTCGCGGGCACCGCAGCCCTGCACCACGCCCACGGCATGGGCGGCGCTTCGATCACCTACGTCGGGGGCGCCTGGGTGAGCCCGGGTATACCGGCTCTGAATCCGGGGTACGTCACGGTGATTGCCGAGCCTACCCCGCTCCCGCCGTCGAAACTGACGGTGTTTGTGTTCGAGGACGACTTCCCACTCAACGGCGAACAGGATGCCGGCGGCGGAGTCGACGTTCTGGCGGTTAACGAGCCTGGTCTGGGCGGGTTCAACATCACCATCTTCGACGACGCCGGCGGATCCGGCGATCCGACCGGGCAGGTGGACTACGACATGTTCAACCAGCCGTTGGCGAACAGCCTTTCGGGGACCATAGATCCGACCACTGGGGTGGATGCGTGCCCCGTTTCAAAGGCCGCAAACGGCATCACGGGAACCGTCGTGACGTGCCCGATGTACGAAGCGGACGGCGTAACTCTGTCCCCGCTGGCGGGCCAAGCCGTAGTGGCCAACATGATGCCTGGAAGGTACGGGATCGTGGCCACGCCGGGAGCCGACCGCATTGCGAGAGGGGAGGAGTGGCTCCAAACCAACACGCTCGATGGCCAAAAGGCCCACGATTCGTTCCTCAAAGTGGGCGAGCCCGCCTTCTTCCAGGAGTATGGGCCAGCCTCATTCCACGTGACCATCGGTTTTGCCAATCCCAAGATCATCAATGCCCGCCTGCCGGGTGTCTGCGCGGGCACCGACGTGTTCATCGATGTCGGCGCCGGCCCCTGCAAGAACACGCTGACCGGCACGGTCAGCACCGAGCGGATGAGCCGCACGCCGGATGAACGGCTTTACGGCAGCGGTTCCTACGACAGCTTCGGTTTCACCCAGTGCTACGTGAGCGTCGGCGACCCCGACGGCGAGGACTTCGCCTTCACCAAGTGCGACGCCAAGGGGAAATTCACCCTCACGGGTCTTCCCAATGGCAGTTGGAGAATCACCATCTTCGACCAGTGGAACGACATGCTGGTGGACGGCCTTTCAACGCCCGTCGAGCTGGCCGGCGGAACAGGCGGAACCACCAAGGACATGGGTGAGATTGCCATCAACCAATGGCAGTCGAATATCTACACGCGGACGTTCTTCGATACGAACGGCAACGGCGTTTCGGACGACGGCGAGCCCGGCCTCGCGCTGGTGCCGACCAACATCCGTTTCCGCGACGGCAGCTTCTCCAACTTCAACAACACCGACCTGAACGGTTACGCCAACTTCAACGAGGTGTTCCCGCTGTTCAACTGGTATGTGGTTGAAACCGATTCCACCCGTTACAAGAACACCGGCACCCACGTGGTCTACGACGCCGGCGGGCCTGCCGACGGCACCACCGCGTGCGGACAGACTGGCTACCCGGCGTGCGGAACCGCCACCGGCTACACCAACATGGCGCGCACCAAGGAAGACGTTCCGGTTCCCGCCAACTTGCGGGTTCCAGGCGCCAGGTATTGCGGCACGGCGGACTGCCTCACGGGCGACACGGCCGGCGGTTCTACCGGGCGCGTCGACCCGCCCATCACCACGCCGTACGGCTCCACTTATGGCTGGCAGGGCTTTTCCGGTGAGAACAACTTCCTCGAATTCGGCAAGAAGCCTTTCGTACCCGGCGAGAATGGCGGCATCCACGGCCATGTCGTATACGCCTCCACCCGTCCGTTCGATGACCCGCAGTTGCTCCTGCAACTCAGTTGGGAGCCGTTGGTTCCGCACGTCACGATCAACCTCTATCAGGAAGGTACCGACACTGCTAGCGGCGCTCAAACCCTAAAGCTGGTCGACACCACCCAAACCAGCAGTTTCGACGACTGGGCGCAGGGCTTCCGGTCCGATGGCATGCCCAATATGAACTGCCCGGGCCAGACCACCAGCGATCTCTTTTTCTTCTCGCTGTATAACCAGCCGAATTTCCTCAACCCCAGCGTTGCGCTGCCCAACAACGCCCAGTTCAAGTGCTATGACGGCATGCATAACTGGAATCAGTTGCAGCCGGCGCCTTATGACGGAATGTACGTGTTTCCGAGCGTGACCGCTCTCAACCCGGCGACCGGAAAACCGGCCGGCACGAACTGCACCGTCTGCAGCGCCAATCCGACGGGCGACGGCACCCAGATGCTGCCCACGGGCAAGTACGTAGTGGAAGTGGTTGTGCCTTCGGGCTATGAGCTGGTGAAGGAAGAAGACAAGAACATTCTGATCGGCGACACGTTCATCGCACCCACCACCGTCCAGTTCCCGGGCCTAGGCGGTGCGATTTACATCATTCCCGACCAGGCCTCGGTGGGCGCCTCCTACAACGCCAATAATGCCCAGAACCCCACGAGGAGCCTGGGTACTACGGCAACCGGCGGAATCGACGCCACCAAGCAAGAGGAGCAAGCCTGGCCGTGCGTGGGCCAGACGCGCATCGTTCCCGATTACATCAGCCTGTTCCCGGGATCCGGGGAAGTATCCCCGTTCGCCGGCGCCACGCGGCCTCTCTGCGACCGCAAGGAAGTCAAGCTCGACGACCAGACTTCGGTCCTGGCGAAGTTCTTCATCTTCACCTCGACCCACGTCGCGGCCCATTTCACGGGCGTGATCACGGACGACTTCACTTCGGAATTCGATCCGTTCTCGCCGCAATTCGGCGAGAAGTTCGCACCGCCCGACCTGCCGATTTCCGTTAAGGACTGGGCCGGAAACGAAGTCAACCGCGTGTATGCCGACCATTGGGGGGCTTATGACGGGTTGAATTACTCCACCTGGGAAGTGAACCCGCCCAACCCCACCGGGTACTCGCCCACCATGATGATCATGTGCATGAACGACGCCGGCAGCGCCACCACGCCGGATCCCCTGTTCAACCCCGGCTACAGCAATTTCTGCTATGAGCTGCCGTTCATGCCGGGTCAAACCCAGTACATGGATACGCCGGTCACGCCGACCTCCGCCTTCTCGGAAGGCTACAACCATCCCGACTGCAACTACCCGGTCGGAACGCCGGCCATCAGCGAAGTGGATGGCGACGGACTTGGACCATGGGTGGCCGGCACGGCCAGTCATCTCACCTTCACGGTCCGCGCATTGGGCGACCAGCAAGTGATTAACAACGCCTACTCCGGGCCCTCGGCCACAGCGGCTCCTTACAATCAGAAGACCGTCACCCGGCACTATGGTTTTGGCACCACGCAGGGTACCTTGACCATCGGCACCTACGCGGTGCCCGCGGGAAGCATCTCTACGTGGAACGATACCACCATCGTTTTCACCGTGCCTCTGGTTACGGCAACCGGAAGCAACGTACCCGTGTGCGGCTTGCAGCAACGCGGGACACTGCCGTCGCAAGCGCGCTGCGGCCAACTGGTCATCAAGCGGGGCGACAACGGGATGAGCTCGGTAGACGCCGTGAACATCACTGTCGGCGGCAACCCGCCAACCCACGTCCTCGCCAGCGACACCATTCAGGGCAAGATCGACGCCGCCACCCCGGGCGACCTGCTCATCGTGGATCCGGGCGTCCACGCCGAATTCCTGCTGATGTGGAAGCCGGTCCGTCTGCAAGGCGTCGGAGCCGCTTCGAGCGTCATCAACGCGAATACGCATCCCGCCGGCAAGTTGGATCCGTGGCGGGCAAAGGTCAACTGCCTGTTCGGCTTGGCGACCAATGGCCAACCCCGATCCGGTTCCAATCCGTTCGACCCGACCACTACCTACACGTGCGGCGGCTGGACGGGCTTCGATTCGGCCCATCCGCAGGTGGACCGCTTGCCCCTGGAGGGCGTTCTTAGCTGGGACACCACGGTCAACGGCAACCTGGCGCAGTTGTTGCAGGAGCCGACCCTGATGGGCGCCTATGAAGCGGCCGGGATTACGGTCCTTGGCAAGGGCATCCAGCTTCCCAACAGTGTGGGCCCGTTCTCCGCACTGGCGTTCGGATCCGGGGCGGAATCCGGTTTCCCCGCCGGCACCACGCTGCTCACCAGCAGCACCAGCGATTGCAATACCTACCCGAGCAACTTCCTTTGCAATCCGTCGAGCATCGATGGCCTCTCCATCACCAACAGTTCCCAGGGCGGCGGCGGTATCTTCGTCCACGCCTGGGGGCATAACCTGGAAATCGCCAACAACCGGATCTACAACAACTCCGGAACGCTGACCGGCGGCATCACCGTCGGCCAGGGCGAAGCTCCCGACGCGTATCTGCAAGGGGACGCCGGCAACGCGGACCCCGGTTCCTGCCAGACTTCCCCGATCGCGGGCAGGCAGCTACCGTACTGCTTCGACATCAATGTGAAGGTACACAACAACGCCGTCACGTTGAACTCCTCCATCGGCGACGAATTGTACTCGTCCACGCCGGCTGGGGCGGGCGGTATCACCTTCTGCCCGGGCGCCGACGGTTACAAGCTCACCAACAACTGGGTATGCGGCAACCTGAGCACGGGTGACGGCGGCGGCGTCGTTCATCTGGGGTTCAGCTACAACGGCGACATCGAGCACAACTCGATCCTGTTTAACCAGAGCACCAACCCGACCGTCCCCACCAACGGCGGCGGACTGATGGTCATGGGCGCGCCCCCGGATGGTCTTACGGCGGGTGGCCTGGAGTGCGGCGGAACGGCAGCCGACGCGGATTGCACGCCCGGTTTGAGCGACGGCACCGGCCCCGGCCTGGTGATCAACGCCAACCTGTTCATGGGCAACGCCGCGGAAAGCGGCAGCGGCGGCGGTATCCGCCTCCAGGGCGTCAACGGCACGGAAGTGCTCGCCTTCCCCACGGCTCCGGCACGATGGAACGATGTTACGGTAACCAACAACATCATCGCCAACAATGTGGCCGGCTGGGATGGCGGCGGCGTGTCGCTGCAAGACGCGCTCATCGTCAACCTCATCAACAACACCATTGTCTCGAACGACTCGACGGCCTCCTCGGGAGTGCTGTTCAACACTCTCGGGGCGCCCCTAGCCAGCAGCCAGGGTCCGCCCGTCGCGGGTCAAATCACGTCCACCGGTTCGGCGCCTCAGCCCGCCGGTGTCGTCACCATGAAGCACAGCGCGGTTCTGCTTACGAACCTCCCGGCAACGCTGCCCGTCCTGTGCCCCGCGGGCCATGCTCAGGGCGCACTCCTCAACGGGACTTGCAAGAGTGTCTCGTACCCGCTGCTGGCCAACGATGTGATCTGGCAAAACCGTTCGTTCTACATCGGCGTGGGCTCCTTGAGTCCCACCTACCAGCAGAACATCGTCTCGCTGTATAACGCCTTCGGGACCACGCTGGCGCCCAGCCAGCCCTCCACGGACGCAGCGACGGCCAACGGCGCCGGCGCCATCATCACCGGCGGCACCGGTGCTTGCACCACCGCCAGCTACTGGGATATCGGCGTGCGCGGCGACACGGGACCGACGAACCACGGTTCGGGAGTCACGCTCGCCCCGACGTTCTCGGTGATCACGGCGATCACGGGCTACGCCGGCACCGGCGACACCGCCAGCAACCCGACCGTTGTCAGCCAGTACTGCAACGGTTCGCGAACTCCGCCGGAACTGGCGTCGGCTGGTTGGCAGGTTCCTCCGGGCATTTCGGACGCGACCGTGCCGAACCCCATCTTCAACCTGACGCCATCCGCGACGGTGGACGAGGGCAACAACTGGATCAACATCAGTTGGGGTCCGCTGTCCATGACCAACCCGCTCAGCGGCGCCATCCTCGGCAACTACGCACCGGCATCGACTTCCTCGGTAATCAACGCGGGGACCTCGACCGCTATTGTGGCCGGCGTGACGCCGCCCAGCACCGACTTCTTCGGCACTACCAGAGACACTCACTATGACATCGGAGCGGTCGAGTACGTGGCCCCGGCTTTCGCCATTGGTAGCGTGACCGGCGGACCGCTGAGCTTCGGAAGCGTCGCGGTCGGCGCGACCAGCGCGTCCCAGACCTTGACGCTGCACAACACCGGGGGCGCAAGCCTGACCGGTATCATCGTGGCAGCCACCGCGCCCTTCTCCAGATTGGGCGGCACCTGCACCGGTACCTTAACTGTGGCGGCCGGCACTTGCACCATTACCGTGGTGTTCACGCCGACGGCAACAGGTCTCGTCAATGGGACGGTGACCATCACTGCCAACGTTGCGGTCACCGGCTCGCCGGTGGCCCTCAGCGGGACCGGCGTCCCGGCCGGACCGGTTGCTAGTGTGACCGGCGGACCGCTGGCGTTCGGCAACGTGGTGACTGGATCGACCAGCATCGCGCAAACCCTGACGCTGCACAATACCGGCACCGCCAGCCTGACCGGCATCACGCTCGCCTTCTCGTCGCCCCGTTACGCTCGGGCGGCCGCCGGCGGCACCTGCACCACTACACTGACCGTGGCGACCGGCACCTGCACCATCAACGTGGTGTTCGCGCCGACCGCGACTGGCGCAGTGCCTGCGACGCTGACCATCACGGCGAATGTGGCCGTTACCGGCTCCCCGGTTACCCTTTCGGGGACCGGCATAGTGGCGCCTACCAAGCCGACACTAACCGTGCTCGACAACTTTAACCGCGCCAATGCCACCACGCTCGGTGCCAATTGGTCGGCCACGCTGATTACGGTCAACGATGTGACCACGGGTAACACCGCCACCGGTACCGCATTCTGCACAGGCTTTACCTGCCTGGCGGGCGGCGCTGCCAACTGGACCGGGAGCCCGGCCTTCACCGCGAAACAAGGTGCGGCCTTCACCATCGCGGACACCACCATCACCGGCGACGCGTTGATCTTGGACGCCACTGGCACCGTGGCCCTGGGCCTTTCCACCAACTCCATCCGGGTAAGGCTCAACGGCACCTCGGTGGTGGTTGAGACAACTACCAACCTGGGTGTCGCTTACACCACTGCTGGTACGCTCACAACTACGGCGTTTGCCAATGGCGACACGCTCACCGCGGTCGTCGATGGGACCAACGCAGTAGCGGCGCCTACCGTTTACGTTTGGAGGACCACGGCGGCCAGCGTCACCACCTTCGTCGGTGCCGTCCAGATTACACCCAATGCTCTGTGGCAGGGCGGTGGGCTGATCGGTATGCAAACGCCGAATGGCTCCAGGGTGGACAACTTCGCGGGCGGAATCGTTCCGTAAGCGAAGAGAACAACCGGACCCGGGGGTTGGCGCAGGCCGGCCCCCGGGATCGGAAGACTAAAGGGAATCTAAGGATAGACCACCATGATTCGATCGACTTTCTTCACCAATCTGCTTCTCACTGGCGCCCTGTGGGGGCAGAGCGCTACGCCGGCCGCCCAGGCGACTCCCCCAACCGCCGCCCCCGCCGCCCAGCCCGCGGCCCGTGCGGCGCTGTACCGCAATCGGGTTCCGAAGCGGGCTGGCCTGTATTACGACCTGGTCTGGGGAGTTGAGTCGCTCAGCGCCAAGTCGGTGGAGTCGGGCGAGATCATCCGATTCAGCTATAGCGTAGTGGACGCCGAAAAAGCCATGCCGCTGAACGACAAGAAGTCTGAACCGGTCTTGATCGACCCGCAAGCCGGGGTCAAGCTCGTAATCCCGTCGCTCGAAAAGGTCGGCCAGTTGCGCCAGAGCAGCACCCCCATCGCGGGCAAGTCGTACTGGATGGCTTTTTCCAACAAAGGCCGGTTGGTGAAACGGGGCGACCGCGTGGATGTGGTGATCGGGAACTTCCGCGCCCAGGGAATCGTGGTGGATTAGCGTGTTTGTACCGAGCTTGACGCGGCGCAAACACAGTCGGTCGGTTCGGCCTTATTCTGTAATTGGATTCGTTTCGACTCTTGCAGCGAGGATGCGTAGAATGTTCCGAAAAGCACCGGTACTCTTGATTTCGATGGCTCTTGCCGCGTCGTTCGCAGCCGCAGCCGACGTTGCTCCAGCGGCAGCCAAACTCTCCGCGGCCGAGATCGCCGACAGAAACGTCGCGGCCCGAGGCGGGTTGCAGGCTTGGCGGGCCGTCCAGACCATGTCATTGGCTGGGCAACTGGGCGCCGGCGGGAATCAGCGGCCCAGTCTTCCAGTGCCAAACCCGGGGCCCGGCACCAGCGTCAGCGCCAGCGCAGTTGCCGGCCGAAGGCCCAGCCCGCGGGCGCTTCCCGCCCCCCTGCGGCCCGCCGAGGAGGTTCAACTCCCGTTTCTGATGGAGCTGGCGCGGCCCCGCAAGATGCGCTTCGAGTTGCAGTTCAACGGCCAGACGGCCGTCCAGGTGTTTGACGGCGCTAACGGGTGGAAACTAAGGCCATTTCTTGGCCGACGGGTAGTTGAGCCGTACACCAACGACGAAACCAAGACCGCCTCCATGCAAGCGGACCTGGACGGCCCCCTGGTCGATTATGCCGCCAAGGGCACCAGCATCGAGCTGGCCGGCATGGACAAGGTTGAGGACCGCGATACCTACAAGCTCAAGCTGACCATGAAGAACGGCGGTGTGATCCATGTGTGGGTCGATGCCCAGACCTTCCTGGAGGCTAAGATCGAAGGGCAGCCCCGGCGGCTCGACGGAACCGACCATCCAGTAGAGGTCTACTTCCGCGACTACCGCCCGGTAAATGGCCTCCAGATTCCGTTCGTCCTGGAGACCAAGGTTCTCCCCGTGGGCCGCACGGCCCTGGGCTTCAAGGATCCTCCCGTTCCAGCGGAGAAGACCATCATCGATAAGGTGACGGTTAATCCTAAGCTCGATGCATCGCTGTTTTCGAAACCGGAAGTCGCTGTCGTATCGGATGCCAGGTAAGCTACGGCACTGGCGCCGCACAGATTAAGTGTGAGGGGGTTTATGACAATGAAGAAAACGATGAGTTTCGTGGCATTCTGCCTGGCGCTCTTTGCTCCGGTGGCTGGAGCTTACGAGTATCCGCTGCAATTCACTCCAAACCCCGGATATCGGGGCCTGGTGGTGGCTGGATATCAGTTTCAGGGATCCGATGTGGTCGGCAATTGCAGCTACTACACAGTGTCTGTCAGCTCCGTCAAAGGCGGAGGCGGCGGCCACACGGTCAAACATTACGACCAGACCTGTATGTGGGATCTGCATGGCAACCTTGTGAGCGTCACACCCGGCGCGCCGGTGGTGCCTCACCCGCTCTCCATCTCCGGCACCAAGACAATCTATGCGATCGCCGCCAATGGCGATACCACGGGTTCCGACAGTAAGTTGCCGGGGCGGGGGTTCGTCAGCACGCAGGGCGGCCACTATACCTGGCTCACTCCCATGAACAACGCCGTGCTGAAGCAGGTGGTATACAACCTTGTCACTACGTTGAAGAGCGACGGCGATGTGCCAATCAACATTACGGCAGTGCTGCCGAGCGCGCTCCATGGCAAGGTGACCCTCAAGAATACGACCTGTAGTGGACAAATCAAGGTGGGCGCGACGTGCTCCATCAGCGTAACCTACGACCCAACCCTGCTGACGGGAACGGACGGGCTGGCGTACGACACGCTCCGCATCGACCTGACATCCGATGCCGCGGCGTCGCACGACTTCGTTCAGAACTACACGATTATCCTGCCCAGCAAAGACAACTGAGCCATCGATTTCGTGCGCAACCCGACCCTCGATGGCCGGCTCGGAGCCGGCCATCGAGGGTTTTTGTCTTTAGGGATCGCGCCAAACCAACTTCACATTTGGCTACCTGGCCCCCGTGGCGCAGGCACTCATGCCTGCCGCGTCCCGACTCATCGGGACGCGTCCTGGCGCACGTTCTGCCCGGCTGCGCGCGCCACAATCCACCGCTATTATTGGGCGATTACTTCATTATTCCTTTGTTAATTGCCATAAATCAAAGATGACCGCGACCCTTGCGCGGTAATCTTGTCTAATCTCGCTTGCATCAGGGAAATACCCCACTCGGAGCTACCGCGTAGTAGACGCTTGAGGGACTTTAAACAACAGGTGCTGGTCCCGGGTTCCGCGCACGATTGCGTGCCCGCCGGCGAACTGGAGATAGGAATGCGCCTATATCGATTCACCTTCGAAACTGTCTTGCTTTGCGCGGCCGGCGCGGCGTCCCTAACCGCCCAAAGCGCCTCGAACACCGGCGTGGCTCCGGCTCTCGCGGTTCCCGACAACAGCTCCAAGGTCGATGTCCCGGCGGAGGGTGGTGCGGTCGCTCCGTCCAACGCGGTCGGATACGCCGGCAATACGGAGTGCAAAACCTGCCATCCCACTATCTGGGCCACTTTCTACAAGAACCCGCACTTCAAGAGCCTGGCCTCCGGCAAGGCGCCTCCCGAACTCACCGCCTGCGAGGGGTGCCACGGCCCAGCCAAGGCCCACATCGCCGCCGGCGGTGGCCGCAACACCATCGTGAACGCGTTCACCATTATGAAGCCCAAGGAGATTGTGGCGGCTTGTCTCAAATGCCATGCCTCCGACTTCAACCGCGCCAACATCCGGCGCTCCGAACATACCCAGCATGACGTGGCCTGCACCGCCTGCCACTCCAATCACCATCCGGTATCGAACAAGAACCTGCTGGCCAAAAGCCAGCCCGAGGCCTGCTACGAATGCCACGCCGATGTGCGGTCGCAGTTCGACCTGCCCTCCAAGCACCGCGTGAATGAAGGAATGGTGGTCTGCTCCGACTGCCACAACCCGCACGGAGGCTTCACCCCCACTTTCGCCATGGGGCAGACCTCCAAGATGCTCAACCAGGCGCACGGCAACCAGCAGCCCTGTCTCAAGTGCCACGTCGACAAGGCCGGACCGTTCGTCTTCGAGCACCAGCCGGGGGAAATCGATGGCTGCATCTCTTGCCACCGGCCGCACGGCTCCACCAATGCCAAGTTGCTGACCCGCCCCGCGGTCGCCATGCTCTGCCTGGAGTGCCACACCGGCGCCGGAGACTTCGGCGTCAAGAACAGCCGCGGCGTCACCTTTCCGGACCATGCCACCCACAGCATGACCGATCCGCACTATCAACGCTGCACCGGGTGTCACGTGGCCATCCATGGCTCCAACGTGCATTACAGGTTCCTGCGGTAAGGCGCATTTTCAGGGAGAAGAGAGATGAATTCGAGAATACGCTTTCTGTCGTTTATGGTTTGGTTGCCGCTGCTCCAGGCTCAGGCGGTAATAGCGCCTTCGCCCGACCACCCTGGCTTCGCGCTGGGCGCCGACCTCAGTTCTTACAACGTCACCAATTCGTTCGAGACCGGCTACCGCTTCAGCCAGGTAGGAGGCGATTCCAGCCTCTACCGCGCCACCGTGAACTACGGAAACGGCCTCCGGCTGCTCGGCAGCGGCTTCACCGCCAACTCGAAGGATGGGCACGGCTACCTGTTCGACTCGATCTCGCTCAACACTCAGGGTCTCGGCAGCGACCCCTATCAGGTGGCCACCCTTCGCATCGAGAAGAACGACGTCTACCGCTACGACGTGAGCTGGCGGCTCAGCAGCTACTTCAACCCGTCCCTCGACAACGGCGACAGCGACACTCTGAAGAACACCCGCCGCATCATGCAGGACCACGATCTCTCCGTCACGCTCGCCAAGTGGGCCAAGCTCAAACTGGGCTACAGCCGCAACCATGAAAGCGGCCCGGAGTACACCAACTACGAACTCTACATCGGCGGCTTGGCCCGCAGCGTGCTCCCCATCGACCGCGATACGCGCCGCGACTGGAACGAGTATCGGCTGGGCACGCAGTTCGATTTCCACGGGTTCCGCCTCACGCTCTCGCGCCAGTGGGAGTACTACAAGGACGATTCCTCGGTCGACAGCCTGGCTTCGGGCCAGCCCTACCCGCTGCCGTTGAGCCAGCCATACCAGCCGGCCCTGCCCGTGACCTATCCCACCCTGGCCACGGCCTACCGCCGCAGCCAGCCCACCCACGGGCTGAATCAAGGCTGGTTCGGAAACCTCAACCGGAACCAGAAGTTTTGGGCCATGAACGCGCGCATCACCTACAACAAGGGCGACAACACCATGATCTACTCCGAGAACGAGGCGGGCGCGGCGGCCATCGCCACCACCACTCCGCCGTACCCTGGCGCCGTCGCCTGTTCCAACTGCGGTGCAGGAGCCCCCGCCAGCACCGCTACCCTCATGGTCGGCAACGCGCGCTGGCCCTTTACCGCCGGCGACGTCTCTTTCAGCCTGTTCCCCACCGGCAACCTGACCATCGTGAACAGCACCTCGGCGGAGAGCAACCATTACGACGGCGGCGGCCAGATGCTACAGCTCAGCTCCGTCGCCGCAACCAAGAACATCTATTGGGCCTACCACATGGGCGAGGGCAGAATCTCCGATGCTCTCGACGCCAACTACCGCCTGAACAAGTGGCTGGGATTGAACGCGGAGTACCGCTACACCGATCGGTGGCTGGTCAATAACCTGGTTCGCTCGGGCACCACGAACTCGAAGGACCTCAACTCCTTGGACTCCCATCTCAATACCGGCACTTTCGGCATCCGGCTCAGGCCCGCCCAGCCGCTATCCGTCAACGTGGATGCGACCATTGGGCGCGATAGCCGGGCCGAGACGCCCATCAGCCCCGCTCATTTCCACAACATCCGCGCGCGCGCCGAGTACCGTGTTCAGAAACGCATGCGCTTCGTCGCCACCTACCGCCAGATGTATAACCTGAACGCGCCGGTAGGGTACAGCTACACCTTGAACGCCGCGTATGGGGCGCCTCCCGCCGCCTACTACGCTTCCCACTCGCGCGATCTGTCGGTGACTTCCTCGTTCACCGTCAACCGCAACTTGTCTCTGGACGCGACTTATTCCAAGACGCATCTCGACACTTTAGCCAATCTGTGGGCTGAGATACCTTCCTCCCCTACCCTGGTGGTCAGCGAGCGGGGTTATATCTCCCAATACGTGAGTAACATCCACACCGTCTCGCTCATCGCCAGGACCACGCTCGCCAGGCGTGGGACGTTCTACGCCGGCTACAACATCACACGCGACACCGGCGACGGCCGCGCCGTGCAGAACCTGGGTGTGCAAGACCCGGCGGCTTCCTACCTGGCCAACCTGAACACCTTCCCCATGACCTACCAGGCCCCCATGGCGCGCCTCTCCATCAAACTTACCGAGAAGATGCGATGGAACGGCGGTTGGGAGTTCTACCGTTACAACCAGAAGTTCGCGTACTTCGGTTACCAGCCTTATTACCGCGCCCAAACCGGATACACAAGCATTTCCTGGGCATTCTAGTTCGAGGAACGAAGGATAAAGGAGACTGCTATGCCGTCACATTCCCCCATTTCCGACCCGTCCGAAACTCGTGAGACCACTCGCCGTGGTTTTCACATGGCCGCCATTTCCGCCCTTTGGGGAGCCATCGCGGCCAGTCTGGGCGCGCCCGCCGTGGCCTACCTCTTTCTCCCCCCCAGGCCCCGCAAGGACGAGTCGTGGATCGACGTCGGCGATATCACCCGGCTCACGCCCAACCAGCCCATCGAGATGGCCTTCCGTCGTAACCGTGTCGACGGCTGGAAGGTGGTCAGCGAAAAACTGACGGCCTGGGTGGTCAAGACTCCCGGTGGCGAGGTGTGCGCTTTCGGCCCGCAGTGCACGCACCTCGGCTGCGCGCACCACTGGGACGAGGCTCGCGGCCAGTTCGTCTGCCCTTGCCACAACTCCCTGTTCTCCATCGACGGCAAGGTGACCTTCGGTCCGGCGCCCCGCCCGCTGGATCGCTATGCCACCAGACTCAACGGTAGGAAACTGCTGCTGGGCGACCTGCGTCAATCCGAAGGGACATCCGTATGAAACCCCGATTGCAAGCCCTACTCGGCTGGCTGGACCACCGCACCGGCATCCATACCGCTCTCCGCCGCGCGCTTTATGAAGAGATCCCCGGCTCCAGCGGCTGGCGCCAGGTGTTCGGCAGCGTGGCCGCCTTCCTGTTCCTCGTCCAGGCCTTCACGGGCATCCTGCTGGCCTTCAATTACGCTCCCACCCCTGGCGACGCCTACAACAGCTTGCGCTACATCCTCACCGAAGTGACCGGGGGACGCCTCATCCGCGGACTGCACCATTGGGGCGCCAGCATGATCGTCGTGGTGGTGGTCCTCCACATGGTCCAGGTCTTTCTCTACGGCGCGTACAAGAAGCCGCGCGAAGCCACCTGGATAGTCGGCGTGGCGCTCTTCCTCCTGACCCTGGCCTACGGCCTCACCGGCTACCTCCTGCCATGGGATAACCGCGCTTATTGGGGCACCGTAGTAGCCACCCAGATCGCCGCCCAGGCGCCCCTGCTCGGGCCCTACCTCACTCGCCTGCTCGGCGGCGGAGGCGCGGTCGGCGTCGTCACCTTCGCCCGCTTCTATGGGCTGCACGTCCTGCTGCTGCCGCCCGCCACCATGGCGCTCATCGCCGGCCACCTCTACCTGGTGCGCCGGCACGGCGTCACCCCCGTGCCGGCCGACGAGAACCTGCCGCCCAAGCATTTCCACCCCGGCCAGACTTTCAGGGACACCGTCGCCATCTTCGTTGCGTTCGCCATTCTCTTCACCATGGCGGTGGCCGTGCGCGTGCCGCTCGAACAACTGGCGGACCCCTCCGACACCACCTACATTCCGCGCCCCGAGTGGTACTTCCTGTTCCTGTTTCAGACCCTCAAGCTCTTCAGCGGTCCGCTCGAGGTGTTGGGCGCCGTGGTGTTGCCCGGCCTCGCCGTCCTGGCCCTCATCCTGGTCCCCTTCATCGACCGCGGACGCATGGTCAAAGTCACTCGCCGCGTCGGGGCCTTCATCTTCGTGGCCCTCGCCGCGATCGGCTGGACCGGGCTCACGGCCACCGCTATAGTCACTACCCCGCGCCAGGATGAGGCCACCAAAATCGACTACTCGGGCCCCACCGAGTGGCTGCAACTCTCGCCGGAGGAGTTGGCTGGAGTCGCCTGGTTTCGCCAGGAAAAGTGCGCCGATTGCCACGGCCTGCGCGCCGACGCAGCCAGGGTCGGCCCCGACCTCACCCGCATCTCCATTCGCAAGGATGCCGCCTGGATGATCGAGCACTTCAAGCACCCCGCCGCCCTGCGCCCCGGCTCGTCGATGCCGCCCATTCAACTGAGCGGCGCCCAGTTGAATTCCCTGGCGGCGTTCCTGTTGCGGCTCAAGCCCGGAAACGCCTCCGCGCTCCAGAATGCGCCCGATTTCGCCGCCCAAGGCGCCGCCGTCTATCAGACGGCCCACTGCGACATGTGCCACCAGGTCAACGGCGCCGGCATGACGGCAGGCCCGCCCCTCAACGGCCTGTCAAAACGCCGCAGCCGCGGTTGGGTAGAGATGCACTTTGCCGACCCTCAGAAACTGGCCCCCGGCTCTATCATGCCGCCTTACAAGCTCCCGTCCCAGGACATGGAGAACCTAACCTCGTATCTCTTCTCCCTGCCCGATCGGTAGCCGCCGGTGCACGGCGCCCTCAATTCGGTTGGGCGTGGTTGCCCGAATCCGACATCCGGCGGATCACGCAATCGCCGCCCAGGGCGCAGTGCCCCTGTTCCTCATGGAAGGCCAGGTCCTTCAAGGTCTGGAGGAACTCCGTTCCTATCTCGATGGGAAACTCGAATGTGACCCAGGCTCCACCATTGGAGACCCAGTGGCCGCGAATGAGCTTGAAATCTACCGGGACCTCGCTACCCTCCACTGCGGCGCGCAGGTTGCCCCCTATCAGCCTGTAGATGACTGCATGTGCCATGGAGCCATCTTCGTATCGAATGACCACGTCTCACCTCCGAACCCTGGACCCAGAGGTCCGCATTGAGCTTCCAGGGTCGCTAGCCAGTGAGCAAACCCAACTGCGCATTTTTATCCGTCGTGGAGTCTATTCTATCGCCGCCATGCGAGGAGAATCGTTGCTCCAGCGCAAGATTTGCCGCATAAGTCCCGTCGAATCCGCGTCAACTCGGCACTTTTGTGGGGCAGGCCCCCTGGCCCGCGCCCGTGGGTCGCCCCCCGGGTCGGCCCTGCTCTCTGGCAGGCGCTTCCGCCTGCCAACACTTCTTCTTACATCTGTTCTAGGAGGGAGTTTTTGGTCGGGGCGAGTGGATTCGAACCACCGACCTCCTGGTCCCGAACCAGGCGCTCTAGCCAGGCTGAGCCACGCCCCGACGATTTCAGTGTACCATCGAATTCGTGACAGAAAAAGACGAGTTGCGCGATTTGCCCGCGGTGCATGAAGTGCTCGAACGCCTCTTCCCCGCCCTGGCACGGTTCCCGCGCGCCCTGGTGGTGGCGGAGATCCGCCGCGCGCTGGATGAGATCCGAACGGAAATCCTGGGCGGCCGGGCCGGCGGTCCGGCCGTCGAAGCCCGCGTCGAACAAGCGCTGGCGGCGCTCGAACGGCCCTCTCTGCGCCGCGTGATCAATGCCACCGGCGTCGTGCTGCACACCAACCTGGGACGCGCACCGCTGGGCCCCACCCGCATTCTGTCCGGCTATTCCAACTTGGAATACGATCTGGCCGCCGGGCGGCGCGGCCAGCGCGATGTGCATGCCGCCGGCCTGCTCGAACGCCTGCTCGACGCGCCCGGCATCGCCGTCAACAACAATGCCGCCGCCATCTTCCTGGCTCTGAACGAGCTGGCCGCTGGCGGCGAAGTGGTGGTCTCGCGCGGCGAGCTGATCGAAATCGGCGACGGCTTCCGCATCCCCGATATCATGGAGCGGTCCGGCGCGTCCGTCCGCGAAGTCGGCACTACCAATCGCACCACGATTGCCGACTACCGCGCCGCTATCGGCGATCGCACCAAGCTGTTGCTCCGCGTCCACCCCAGCAACTTTCGCATCTCGGGCTTCACTGCGCGGCCCGAACTGCGCGAACTGGTGGCCTTGGGCCGCGAGCGCGGCGTGCCCGTGTACGAGGATCTCGGCAGTGGCTGCGTGGCGGACCTGCTCGCCTTCGGCATCCAGGAACCTCTGGTCACCAACAGTCTGAAGGCCGGCGTCGATCTGGTCTCCTTCAGCGGCGATAAGCTGCTCGGCGGTCCCCAAGCGGGGATTCTGGCGGGCCAGCCGGAGATCGTCGCCCGCTTGCGACGCAACCCGCTCTTCCGAGCCCTGCGCCTCGACAAAATCATCTACCAGGCCCTCGGCGAAACGCTCCGCAGCCTGTTGCTGGAACGCTGGGACGAGGTGCCCGCGCTGGCCCTGATTCGGCAGACAGCCGCTCAAATTCGCGCGCGCGCCGAGGCCCTCGTGGCCCGCATTCCGGGATTGCGCGCCGAAATCCTTCCCGGCAACTCCGTGGCTGGAGGCGGGGCCACGCCCGAGCAATCCATTCCCACCTGGCTGATCGCCATCGAATGCGCCGGCGTAGTGGGCGCCGAGCGCCGCCTCCGCGCCGGCGAGCCCCCAGTGGTGGCGCGCATCGAAGACCAAAGGCTCATCCTGGACTTGAGGACCGTGTTCCCGCAAGAAGAGGAAGACCTGGCCGCCGCGCTACGAAGCCTGTGAGCCTCTTCGGCGACCGGAGCGGCGTTCCGGAACCCGGCGGTCTCCGGCTCGGGGGCTTGACGACATTGGCTGGCGGCGCATACCGGCGTTTCTTCCGTCTTCGGTAAGACTCGGCCGTTCAACGCTCCTCGCCTCCGCCTCGAAGTCACCCTGCTACCATGGTATTTACTCCCAAAAATGGATCTTCTAAACGTCGACCTGAAGCAGACCGTCAATCTGCCGAAAACCGCTTTCTCCATGAAGGCCAACCTGCCGCAGACCGAGCCGAAGCTGCTCGAACGGTGGGCCGAGGAGAACCTCTACCAGCGCATTCGCGCCTCCCGCGCCGGCCGCCCTACCTTCATCCTGCACGACGGGCCGCCCTACGCCAACGGGCGCATCCACCTGGGCACGGCTTTCAACAAAATCCTCAAGGACTTCATCGTAAAGTCCAAAACCATGGCGGGCTTCGATTCGCCCTACGTGCCGGGATGGGACTGCCACGGCCTGCCCATCGAAATCAAAGTGGATAGCGACCTGGGCGCGCGCAAGGCCAACATGTCGGCCATGGATATCCGCGCCGCCTGCCGCAAGTACGCCGAGAAGTACGTCGACCAGCAGCGCCAGGATTTCAAGCGCCTGGGGGTTCTGGGCCAGTGGGACGATCCCTACCTGACCATGAGTGCCCACTACCAGTCCGTGATCGCCGGCGCTTTCGTCGAGTTTCTGGACCGCGGCTACGTCTACAAGGGGCTCAAGCCGGTCCACTGGTGCATCAAGGACCGCACCGCACTGGCGGAAGCCGAGGTGGAATACCAGGACCACACCAGTCCCGGTATCTGGGTGCGCTTCAAGCTGACGTCGGATCCCGCCAAGATTCACCCCGACCTGGCCGGCCGCAACGTCTACGGGCTTATCTGGACCACCACCCCGTGGACCATCCCGGCCAACATGGCCATCGCCTACCACCCCAAATTCGAGTACGTCGCCGTGGACGTTGCCGGCTCCGTCTACATTGTCGCCGCCGGATTGCTCCAGGTCACCGCCGAAAAATGCGCGTGGAGCGACTACCGCGCGATTGCGACTTTTCCGGGGGCGGCCATCGAGCACGCGGTCTTCCGCCATCCCTTCCTGGAGCGCGATTCGCTGGGCATTTTGGCCGACCACGTCACCCTGGAGCAAGGCACCGGCGCCGTTCATACCGCGCCCGGCCACGGTCAGGAGGATTACGCCATCGGCCGTCACTACGGGATTGCGACGTTCTGTCCCGTGGATGCCGCTGGCCGCTTCTACCACGCCGAAGGTGCCGCCGGGCGCTTGCCCGAGGAGTTGATCGGCAAGACGGTTTGGGAAGCCAACCCGGTGGTGATCGAGATTCTGAAATCCGCGGGCGCGCTGCTGGGCCTCGAGAAGCTGGCGCATTCCTATCCCCACTGCTGGCGCTGCCACCACCCCGTCATTTTCCGGGCCACCGAACAGTGGTTCATCGGTATGGACCGGCTGGACTTCCGCCAGCACGCGCTCGAAGCCGTGCATAAGACCCGCTGGATGCCTGCCTGGGGCGAGGAGCGCATCTCCAATATGATCGCCAGCCGCCCCGACTGGTGCATCTCGCGCCAGCGCACCTGGGGCGTGCCCATCACGGTCTTCTATTGCGAGCAGTGCCGCGAGCCACTCACCGATCGCAAGATCCTCGATGGCATCGTCGAGCTCTTCCGCCTGCACAGCGCCGACGTCTGGTACCAGCGCAGTGCCGCCGAGCTGCTCCCCGCCGGAACCAAGTGCGCCAAGTGCGGCGGCGGCGAATTCAGCAAGGAAAAAGACATTCTGGACGTGTGGTTCGATTCCTGCTCCAGCCACCTGGCCGTGCTCAACGAGCGCTTCGGGCTGACGTGGCCCGCGGACGTCTACATGGAAGGCGGCGACCAGTACCGCGGCTGGTTCCACAGCTCGCTGCTGGTGGGCACCGGCCTCAAGGGCGGCTCGCCCTACCGCATGTGCGTGCTCAACGGCTGGGTGCTCGATGGCGAAGGCCGCGCCATGCACAAGTCGCTGGGCAACGTCATCGAACCCGACCAGATCATCCGCCGCCACGGCGCCGAGATGCTGCGCCTGTGGACGGCTTCGGTGGAGTTCAACGAAGACGTCCGCCTCTCCGAGACCATTCTGACCCGCCTGGTGGACGCCTACCGCAAGCTGCGCAACACCTTCCGCTACCTGCTCGGCAACCTCTCGGATTTCGATCCGCTCCAGGACGCCGTGCCCGGCTCCGACCTCGCCGGCATCGACCAGTGGATCCTGCTGCGCGCCGAAGACCTGGCGGGACGCTGCCGCGCGTGGTACGAGAATTTCGAGTTCCACAAGGTCTACCACTCGGTCTACGCCTTTGCCACGGTGGACCTCAGCGCCGTGTATTTCGACGTGCTCAAGGACCGGCTGTACACCACCGCCACCAAGTCCCAGGCCCGGCGTAGCGCCCAGACCGCGCTCTACCGGCTGCTCGACGCGCTGGTGCGGCTGATGGCGCCGCTCATGAGCTTCACCGCGGAAGAAGTGTGGGGCCACATGGGCCGCCCGGATAGCGTACACATCGCCTGCTTCCCGGAACCGTCGGAGTTGTCGGCGGGCCTCGACGCCGCCGCCCGGAAACGGTCGGAAGACTGGGATCGCCTCATCGAGGTGCGCGACACCGTGCTCAAGAGCCTGGAAACCGCGCGCAACGACAAGCTCATCGGCGCGCCGCTCGAAGCCCGTGTGAGCCTCTCGGCCGACGGCGACCTCTACACGCTGCTCGAGCAATACGCCGGGGAATTGCCGGCGCTGTTCATCGTTTCCCAGGTCGCGCTCCGTCGCGCCGGCACCTTGGGCGTCCAGGTGGAGCGCGCCGAGGGCCGAAAGTGCGAGCGCTGCTGGAAGTACACCACCGACACCGGCACCGACGCCCGTTTTCCCACCATCTGCGGCCCGTGCGCCGAGGCCGTGGTGGAGATTTGCCATGACCGGCATTAGGCTGAAAGCCTACAGCGCCGCCGCCGCCGTATTCGCGCTCGACCGCCTGGCCAAGTGGATCGTCGAAACGCGCCTCTCGCTGGCCGACACCTATAGCGTGATCCCGGGCTTCTTCGACATCGTGCGCGCGCAAAACAGCGGCGTGGCGTTCGGGGTGTTCAACGAATCCACGTTCCCATGGCGTACCACGCTGCTGGTTCTGGTTTCCGTGGTGGCCGTGGTGGTGATCGGCGCCATCGTCTGGAAGGCGCGGCAGATCGACCCGCTCTCTCTGTGGGGATACGCGCTGATTCTGGGCGGCGCCGCCGGCAACCTTCTCGATCGCGTGGTGTCGGGACGCGTCACCGATTTCCTGGATTTCTACATCCGCGACTACCACTGGCCCGCTTTCAACGTGGCCGATTCGGCCCTGGTGGTGGGCTGCGGACTGTTGCTCCTCGAGGCGCTCCATCCCCAGCGGCAGGCGGCCAATGTACCCTGAAATCCTGCGTATTCCGTTTCTCCACACTTACGGCGCGCTGGTGGCGCTGGCATTCCTGGCGGGCCTGGGTATCGCCACGCGTCTCGCCAAGCCTGCCGGCCTGAACGGCGACGCGGTGGTCAACCTGGGAATCTACTGCGCTCTATCGGCCATCGTGGGCGCCAAGCTCATGATGTTCCTGGTGGACATCCCGTACTACTCCCAACACTCCTCCGAAATCGTTACGCTGGCCACCCTGCAGGCCGGCGGCGTATTCTATGGCGGCCTCATTGCCGCGCTGGCCGTCGCCTGGTGGTACATGCGCAAGACCCGCCTGCCGGCCCTGAAGACGGCCGATGTTTTCGCGCCCGCCATTGCCCTGGGCCACGGGATCGGCCGGCTGGGCTGCTTTTCGGCGGGCTGTTGTTGGGGCATCGAGTGCCACCTGCCCTGGGCGGTGACATACACCAACCCGGTGGCCAACCAGCTTGTCGGAGTACCGTTAGGTGTCCCGCTGCATCCCACCCAACTCTACGAATCGTTCGCGGAATTCCTCATTTTCGGCGTGCTCTACTGGCGGATTCGCAGGCCGCACCCCGCCGGCGCCATGATCGGCCTCTACCTGATGCTCTATTCCACCGTGCGATTCGTGGTGGAGTTCTTCCGGTACCACGAACAGGCCAACCTCTTCGGCGGATCGCTCGACACCGGGCAGTGGATTTCGCTGGCCCTCTTCCTGCTGGGCGCCTCGTATTTCGTGGTCAGACTCTATAAGTATCGGCCTTCCACATCCTGACCGCTTTCTTGATGCCGTCAGCCGTCATCTTGCTGTCCGCGGCCTCCTGGGCCAGTGCGACGAATTCGCCGTCCGATGCGAACCGCAGCGCGATGATCTGCCGGATGGTCAGCCTGGCGTCGAGCAACTTGCCGGTCAAGGCAAAATGCCGCAAGTTCTCCTCCGCGCGAATGGCCCGGTCCTGGGCCTTCAGGGCGAAAATCCGGCACAAGAACAGCAGGACCAGCACGCAGAAAGTGAGCACCACGATCAGCGAGGCGCTGTAGATGCGGATGGGGTCGCCCCAGGAATCGTACAGGTTCACGCCAGAGCCGATGAGCGTGAGCACGAGCAAGGGGAAGACCACGAAATGGAACATGGGGACGGTCTGTCTGTGGTTGGCGTAATTCTGAGTTTCCATGGGGCGGACGTGTATAGGAACCAGCGGACCCCAGAGTGCCGAGATGCGTCTCGGCACACCAGGCAGGGGTGCCTGCTACGGCGCGGCGCCGCCGGGGCGTCGCCGTGCGATGATGAAACTTCCGATGCCTTCCGCCGACCCCAAAGAAGAGTGGCTCGCCGCCGCGCGCTCCGCCATGGAAATCGAAGCCTCCTCGCTCACGCGCGCCGCCGGCCGGCTGGGCGGTGAGCTCGTCCGCGCGGTGGATCTGATACTGGCGCATCCGGGCAAGGTGGTGGTCACGGGAATCGGGAAATCGGGGCACATCGCGCGCAAAATCGTGGCCACGCTGTGCAGCACCGGCACGGCCTCGGTGTTCCTGCATCCGGCCGAAGCGGTCCACGGCGATCTGGGCATTTACGCGCCGGGCGACCCCACCGTTCTGATCTCCAACAACGGTACCTCGGCTGAACTGCTGGCGCTGGTGCCGCTGCTGCGCGAATTCGAGTCGCCGCTCATCGGCATACTGGGCAACACCACATCGCCCTTGGCGGCGCGATTGGACGTGCTGCTGGACGCCTCGGTGGAGCGGGAGGCCGACCCCCACAACCTGGCGCCCACGGCCAGCGCCGTCACCGCGCTCGCCATGGGGGACGCGCTGGCCATCGCGCTGATGCGCGCGCGCCATTTCACCCCCGAGGATTTCGGGCGTTTCCACCCCGGCGGGCAGCTTGGCCGCAACCTGCGGCTAACCGTGCGCCAGGCCATGCACAGCGGCGACGAGGTGGCCTCGGTGGCCCCGGACGCGCCGTTCAAAGAGGTCATCATCGCCATGACGCGCCGGCCGCTGGGCGCGGCTTGCGTGGTGGGTCCCGGCGGCGAGCTGGCCGGCGTCATCACCGACGGCGACCTGCGGCGCGCGCTCACTAGCCACGACGACATCCGCGATCTGCGCGCCCAGGACGCCATGACGCGCACGCCCGTGACCATCGGCCCGGAGGCCACCCTGGGGGAGGCGCTGGAACGCATGGAGCGCCGCCCTTCGCAGATCTATGTTTTGCCGGTGATCGATCAGGCCGGCCTGGCGCTGGGGCTGCTCCGCCTACACGACATCTTCCAGGGGTCGCGCTGATCCATGAAAGCGATCTGCATTGGCCTATTGGCTGCCGCGTGTTTCGCCTTGTCCCCCGCGGACGATCTGAAGCGCCTGCCGGACGTTCCGGGGAAGGATGTCGTGGTGCGCATCTGCACCAAGTGCCACGGCCCGATAAACATCGCCAAGATGCGGTTGAGCCGCGACGACTGGGACGACCAGGTCGCCGACATGGTGGAGCGCGGCGCCGTGGCCACACCCAAAGAGCTGGCGACCGTGGTGAATTATCTGGCCGCGAATTTTGGCCCCGACGCCAAAGTCAACGTGAATGACGCGGCCCTCGACGAGCTGAAATCCGTCCTGGGTCTCTTGTCGCCCGAGGCCGTTGCGATCGTCGCGTACCGCCAGGCCCACGGCAGATTCAAAGTGTGGCGCGACCTGCTGAAGGTTCCCGGCGCGGATGCGAAGAAGATCGAAGCACACGCTGGGCGGATGGCGTTCTAAGAGTTTGAGACCCCGTATTCGCCTTAGGTGTACAATCGATGCTGGCCAACAGGAGCTACACCTCATGAGAAAGAGCATCAGCCTGGCATTCTTCCTCCTTGCAGGGAATCTAGCGGCGCAACCGTTGTCGACCTACGTGCGCACCGACAAACCCGAAGCCGTCATCGACATCCGCGCCGGGCGGCAAAGTTCGTTCAAGATTCCTCGGACGGTGTACGGGATCTACACCGAGAACGGCGGCAACGGCAATTCCGAGAGCATTTCGGCCCAGCTTTTGGAGAACCCAAGCCTGGAGAACTACCACGCCAGTCTGCAGGTGCTGAAGGCGCGGTTCTCGGATCCGGATTTCGTCCGGTCGCTGAACGAAGGATTGCCGCTGCCCTGGCAGCCGCTGCGAGATGTCGGGAAGCGGTATGAGTCCATTTTCGGCGGCGGGGCGGCCAATTCCGATCGCTATATCTACATGATTGGCCTGCCGCACCCGGAGCCGAAGGGGTACGATGCGCGGCTCAAGATCACTACCGAGGAGCTCGGTATCCGCCAGGGCATCTACCTGCCGGTGCATCGCGAACTGGAGTACATGGGTTCCTTGTTCGCCTCTTCGGTGGAGGGGCCGGTGAAGTTGATGGTGAGTTTCCGGACCCGGGACAATCCCGACAAGATTCTGGTTTCCACCGAGGTGCAGGTGCCGGACGGCGGGAAATGGACCAAGCTGCCGTTCCGCTTGCGGCTTCCAGCCGGGGCCGTGAAGTCGCATGAGCTGGTGGATTTCGTGGTGTCGATCACCGGCCCGCAGCGTTTCTCTCTCGACATGATCCGGCTCTTCCCAGCCGACGCCGTGGAAGGATACTTCGATCCGGAGCTGATCAAGGCCACCAAGGAAATGAACTTCTCTCTCATCCGCTGGGGTGGGAACTTCAACAGCACCTATCACTGGGTGGACGGCGTAGGGCCGCAGGACAAGCGCCGCACGATGCTCAACCGGTCGCGCGGGACCATGGAGTACAACGACTTCGGAACCGATGAATTCATGGCTTACTGCCGGCTCACGGGGACGCAGCCGATGATCTGCCTGAACCTGGGAAGCGGCACCGCGGAAGAAGCCCGGAAATGGGTGGAGTACGTCCACGGAGCCCCGAACACGCCCGAAGGCTCACGCCGCGCGGCCAACGGGCATAGCGAGCCGTATGCGGACACCATCTGGGAGCTGGGCAACGAGCTCTGGGGGGACGACCAGATGGGATGGCAGACGCCCACCAGCAATGCCGCCCGGTATCTGGAATTCTACCCGGTGGTACGCAAGCAAGCTCCCCCTGGCACGAAACTGGTTGCCTGTGGTCCCGGTGCGGATTTCGACCCGTCCTGGAATGGGGCCCTTATCAAGCAAGCCGGCAAGGATCTCGGCTATCTCAGCGTGCACTACGTGGTCAATTTCAATCCGCTCCTGGCCAAGCCAGTGGATGCCGACACAAAGACCGCCATCGCTCTGGCGCTCCCCGTCGGGATGGCCAACCTGTTGAAGCCTATGCGGGCGCAATTCGACGCGGACCCGGCTACCAAGGGCCGGGTGGGGCTGGCCTACACGGAATGGAACCTGGGAGGCAACTCGGGCACCGGGATCCCCTTCTCGACCAACATCGGCGGGGCAGTAATCGGCGCGGGTTGGATGAACATGATGCTGTCTCAAGCCGATTTCGTGCCCATATCCAGCATGTCGAGCCTGACGTCGGGAGGAGGCCTGCGCAAGCTGCACGGCTTGGTCTGGGCCAGTCCGCAGGGCTGGGCGTTCTGGCTTTACTCGCATCGCGCCGGGGACACGGTGGTGGCCACCCAAACCGAGGTTCGGCACTACGATGTCCACAACGGGCTCGACAGCATGCCCGAGATACCGGATGTTCCCTATCTCGACGTGCTCGGAACCAGGAACTCGACCAACGGCGATCTGGTTCTATTCGTTGCCAATCGCGATGCCAAGAACGCCATTCCGGCGACCGTGCGGCTTCAGGGATTCTCCGCCGCGGCGCGGGCACAGGTGGACACCCTGGCCGCCGACTCAATCCTCACGGAGAATACGGGCGACCGTCCGGACGCGATTAAACCGCTGGCCTCGACGCTGGCCGTGTCCGGAAACGAAATCAAGCACGTGTTTCCGAAGCTCTCGGTGACAGTGCTGACTCTGAAGCGCCGGTGACCAGGTACGCTATTTCTTGAAGAACCAGTGCCAGTAGTTCTCTTGACCCTCCCCTACTCTGTAGCGGGATTCGAAGCCGGTTCGGTCCGCAATACGGAGCATGTCCGCTTCACTCAGCGGAGTGCCCAACCACGTATCGCCTTCCGGAGCATCGAATGGGTGGCCCTGCACTTCGAACTTGAAAAGGCAGCCGGGGAGAAGATGCCGGCCGACTTGCCGGATGCAATTCTCAATGAGGACCTTGCCCGGAATGTGATGAAAGACGGAGAACGCAAACGCAAAATCGAACATCGCGTCGCCTAAGACGTCGAGGTCTTGGCCGTTGGTCTCATACAGCCGGATATTGGGCAAGTCCGCCAGCGCTTTTCCGGCCTGTTTCAACATCTCGCTGCTGATATCGACACCGTGAACTTCGCCGAACAGCCTGGCTAGCGGCCGGGTCACACGCCCGGCCCCGCATCCGAAATCCAGCACCTTCATGTCGCCAGGCCGCTTGCCCCGACACACGTTCCCCAGGTCCGTCAAAACATAGTGGGCAATGGTTTCGTCCCCGGAAGCCCTGAAGTCTTCATCCGACCAATCTTTGCGGGAGTTGACAATATAATACTGGAAGTTCTCGCGCGCGCGATCATTCCAATCCCGCTTCATCTTCTGGAGCAATTCCGGGGAATCCATGGCTCACTCCGCGGCCGCGCATCGGATGCCGAGCTTGCCGCCGCGGTGGGTGATCTCGACATATCCGCGGTACGACGCGCGCGTGAGCCTGGCACTGCTGCCCCACGAGCCGCCGCGCGGCTGTTTCAACGTGCCGCTCGCCGGCCCGGTTGGATCGCTCCGCGCGCCGGCCTGGTAAGGCCCAGACCAGTCCGCGACCCACTGCCACGTGTTCCCTAGCATGTCGTACAGCCCGAACGCATTCGGCGACTTCTTCCCCACTTCCTGGGACTGGTTTCCGCTGTTCTTGTCGTACCAGGCAATCTCATCCAGATTGCCGTAGCGCACACCCGTGGAGCCGGCCCGCGCGGCGTATTCCCACTCGGCTTCCGTCGGCAGCCGCCCGCCAACGGCTTTGCAGTAGGCCTGCGCTTCGTTCCAATCCACTTGCTCGACGGGAAGCTTGGCGCCTTTGTGGTTGGCCGGGTCCTTTCCGGTTACGCGCCGATAGGCCTCCTGGGTGACGGACGTCTGTCCCAGCCAGAAACCTTTCGCGATGGTCACCTGGTGCGCCGGCTTCTCATTGTCGAAGCACTCCGCATCGCCGGCGGAACAGCCCATCTGGAAGTTCCCCGACGGAATCCAGACGTACGTCAGCCCATCTTTCGCATTCACCCTGGTTCGCGGCTGGCCCGAAAGCAGCCCCACCGCCGCGCACGCCATCAGTAACCCGGTAAGAGTTCGCATCATTTTCTCCCGCAGATTAACAACAAGCTTTCCAACAGAGCTCGAGTCCCAATCCGAATAGCGCGGCCGAATGAGCAGCGGCGCCGTCGGCGATCCCGCTCCCACTCCCGTCAGACCGACCGCCGCCGCTATGAGGAATCCGAGCGGGAATGTCAAACGTGCTATTATCGCATGATCGGTCCGGCCCTCATGCGGTTGGTCATTCTTCACTATCACATTTTCAAGAACGCCGGCTCGACCATCGAGGACATTCTGGGCCACAGCTTTGGCGAGCGGTTCGCCAAAGTGGACACGCCCGCCGGTGAAGGATTGATCTCCCATCCGGACTTGCTGCGCTTCTTCGATGCCCGGCCCAACCTGCGCGCTTTCTCCAGCCACCAGATCCGCCACCCGCTGCCGCAAGCGCCCGGCTACCTGTTCTTCGACATCTGCTTCCTGCGCGACCCCATCGACCGCATACGGTCCATCTACACTTACTTTCGCCGGAGACCGAATCCCGCCGATCCCATGAGCGACCTGGCCAACCGGACCACGCTGGGCGATTTCATGGCCGGCATGATCCGGGACTTTCCGCTCTTCGTGAAGAATGTCCAGGTGAACCTGCTGGCCTGCGTCGGCGACTCCGACGAACCGGAGCCGCGGGATCTCGATCTGGCCACGCAGCGCATGCTGGCGACATCCTTCCTGGGCGTGGTAGATTGCTTCGACCAGAGCGTGGCCGCGGGCGCGCACGCCCTGCGCCGCGCCTTCCCCGAACTCGACTGCAACCGCCCGGCGGTCAACGTTTCCGACGGGCTCGAAGGCACGGTTGCCAGCCGGACGGAGAAGCTCCGGCAAGCCTGCACGCCGGAGGTGTACGAGGAGCTGCTGCGGCTGAACACGCTCGACCGCCAGCTTGTAGACCGGGCCCGGGAGGAGGTGCTGCGCCGCTTCGGGAAGGTCCCACAGCGGCGGACCGGCCGCCCGGTCCAACCGCAGCAGCGCCACGTCCAGGCATCGGCCGGATTCTTCACTACGGCGCGGCGCTTGGTCAGCCTCGCTCCGTATTGGCGTGAGTTGGCCGGGAGTGCGCGGAAAACGCTGTTTGACGCCGACTACTACAAAACCGGGGGCCGCTACCCGCTGCTCCACTTCCTGGCAAAGGGCGCCTACGAAGGCCGCCAGCCGCACCCCCTGTTCGACCCCGGCTTCTACCTTCGGAAATACCCCGACGTGGCAGCCGCCGGCGTCAACCCGTTGTGCCACTACCTGAAGCACGGCGCGGCCGAGATGCGCCAGCCACACCCGCTGTTCGACCCCGGATTCTACCTCGACCGCAACCCGGACATTCGCCGCGCCGGCGTCAATCCGCTGGTCCACTACGTGCGCCACGGGGCGGAGGAGGACCGCAAGCCGAATCCGTTATTCGAACCCAGCTACTACCGGAACTCCTGCGCGGAGGCCCCTGGCCCCGGCCAGAACCCGCTCGTGCACTTTGCGGAAAGCGGCGCTGGAGCCGCCAGTCCCCACCCGCTCTTCGATTGCGAAGCCTACCTGGACGCCCACCCCGACGCCGCCGCCCGCGGCACGAACGCGCTGGTCGACTACCTGCTATCGGACGCCCCCTGTCCCCCTGGCCCACTGCCCGAATCGGCCGCTATCGCTCAGATCGAGATCCAGGACGTCCAGGTAACGGTAGTTTTGCTCGACGGAAGCCTCGATTTCAAGACGCCCGAGGAACGGCGGGCCATTCACGCGGCCTGGAAGAGTTGGGCTGCACCCGCCAGCGTGGCACTGGCTTGGACAGACGTCGATGGCCTGCCGCGCTGGCTCGCCGACCCGCAGCAACAGCCTTTCTTCGATGCCGTGCGCCTCGATCAGATCCGTCGGCAAACGAGTGGGTGAACGCGACCCGGGCCTGCGCGGCCCGCTGGGAAAGGGTCGGGATCAAGAAAATCGAGCTTGCCTGCCAGGGAGTCGGCATCCATCTGCTCGTCCCACCGCCGTTGTTCGCGCATACGAAACCACTGGACGATGCGGCGGTATCCTTCCGGCGGCAAACCGTCGATAGCGGCAGAGCCGCAACGAGTGGTGGCGGTTCTCCGCGGTCGTGGCGGGCGCATCCAAGGGGGCAGGCGGATTGACAATCCGCCGCAGGTTGAAAACCTGCCCCACAATTCGTCGCGGCGCGCGAAGAATGTGATGGATAGTAGTTCAATTCTCGCCAAATTCCAGGCTTCGGGAAAAGCACGTGGCATTGGGCAAGAGCGCCCGGGAAACGGGGCTCAGCCCGCCATCACCTCGCGGTACAGCTCCGTCTGCCTTCGGGCGATCTCATCCCAGCCATGGCGGTCTTCCACGTGCCGCCGGCCGGCGGTCGCCAGACGGCGGCAGTCCTCCGGCGAGGCCAGCAGGCTCTCGATGGCATCCGCCATTTCATCGGCGCTGTGAACCAGCAGGAAGTCCTCGCCCGGAACCAGGTCGAGCCCGTTGACGCCGGCGGGCGTCGAGACCACCGGTCTGCCGCAGGCCATCGCTTCCAGGATCTTGAGATTGGTCCCCGCCGATACCACCAGCGGCGCCACCACGACGGCGGCGCGCTCGTAGGCGCCGCGCACGTCGGCCACGAATCCCTCCACCTCGACGCCGGGCTGGTCCAGACGCACCTTCGCCTGGGAACTATGATAGTCGAGGAAGTATTCGTGCCGCGCGCCGGCAATGATGTGCAGCCGGGCATCGCGCAAGCGGGGCCATACCCGGTCGAGAAAGAAGGCTACCGCCATGAGGTTGGGCAAGTGTGAGAAGGACCCCACGAATAACAGCCGGCGCGGCTCCGGCGCTTGCCGCGCAAAACGAAACCGGGCCAGGTCGACGCCGTTCGGCAAGGCGGCCGCGCGCGTTCCCCTCACCAGGTCCCGGTCCTTTTCGGACATGGTGACGACGCACGCCATCTCGCGCCACGCGGCGGTCTCGAAGCGCCGCCACAGCTTCAACTGGCGTCGCGCGTCCCAATCGTCGCTGCCCTGGTGCAGTTGCTGGTAGAGATCGAACGTAATATCGTGTTCCACCAGGATGGGGCGGGCGGGCGCACAGTCGGCGGCGTACTGGGCCATCTGCGTGAACTCCAGTTGCGCGATGGCGGGCCGCCATTTGCGCACAGTCTCCCGTAGGGCCGCGCGGAAGGACGCGGACGCGAACTGCTCCACCACTTCCGGCCGGCGCCGGCTCGGCACCGTATGCGAGCCGGTCCGCCGCACCAGCACGACTTCCACAAAACGCTCGAGCAGTTCGGCCGCGGGCGGTGCATCGTTGTCGGTGAATGCCACCAGAATCTGATCCCAATCGGCGGCCGCCCGGCTGGTCAGGTTGTGGATCCGCACCGCGCCGCCGTGGGCGAGCGGAAACGGCACATAGGCGCTGGCCACCAGGACGCGCGGTTTTCCCGAGGCAGCCTTGCCGGGAAAGACCGTCACCGTTCCGTTGGTCAGGGCCAGAAACAGGTCCTCCGGGAAACGGCATGGATACCATGGGCCGCCGCGAAGGGCAATGGCCGGCGCCTTTCGGAGCGCGGCCCATGCCGCGTTTCCAGGGCGAGCCTCGGCATGCAGACGGCTCACTGCCTCTGCCCAGAGACGCCGAAAGACCTTTGGGCCCGAAACCGCGCGCGCCAGGAATCTCAGGTGGTCGAGTAGCCCCACGTCCTCCGGCTCGGACGCTCCCGCCGCGGCGACCGTCGGCCAGCCGCGCTGCCAGGCGCGATAGCAGAGATCGAGCGCAGCCGCCTGGCGTGTGGCGTAGGCGGGGTCGAATCCTCCCAGCGCCCGGAACTTGGCGGGATCGTAGAGGGAATCGCAGCCGTCGCCGCGCAGCGCATAGCGAAGGCCGTCCACCACTCCCGCGGACGCCGTGGCGCAGAATAGGTCCGGCACCTGCTGGAACGCACGCTCCAAGGTTGCCCGCACAGCCGCATCCGGATGGCGCCCGGGCAGGCTGGCTGCGTCCGGAAGTGGCTTCACGCGGCCGTGCCGGAGCCGCAGGAATCCGGCCATCCGCGCGGCCGCGTACAAAACGTCGGCCCAACCCCGCCGCGCCAGCGCGCCCTCCGCTCCGCCGTGCCAGCGCAGGAAGTTCCGGACCCGCCAGGCGAGGTGGCGGGCCATGGCCGGCAGGCTGCCCGGCCGCAGCATGAAATCGTTCAGGTTCTCATTGACGGCCAGGAAGTACAAAGGCGCCAGGATCAGCGCCAGCAGCCGCATGCGGCGAAACGGAACGTTGGGCACCAGCAGGACACCCGCCAGGCGGATGGACTTTCCACGGAACGCGCCGCGGCAACGCGCCCAGTTCTCCAGGATGCCGCCCTGGTAGCGCACCCAGTGCAAGTCGTTGTCCGCGGGGCGGAACTCCGAAACCACATAGAGCGGTAGGTCGGGGAAGAACTCGCGCATACGCGCGATGAGGCGCTCGTTCAGCTCGTCGGTCCCCGACGCAAACGCTACTTTGATCTTCTGTTTCAAAGTGCTGTAACTCAAGAACCGCTCTCTAAGAAGCCGTGAAAGAATCCAGCTACGCAGGCGGAACCGCCTGCGCCACCACAACAAGTCCTGCATTTTCAGAGGTGGGGCGGGCGGTTCCGCCTGCCTAGCCCGCTTGCGGGCGTTTTTTTCATACCTTCTAACGTTCGCGGCTCAGTACGGCGCCGTACCGAGCCGCGAACGTCAGAGAGCGGTCTTTCCTAGCGCTGCGCCGGTGGAACGGCCGGCCGGCCGGGCCGGTTGCCGTCATCCGACACCTTGTAATCGGCGGGCGGCTCGAACAACGAATTCGGCGGCTCGCTGCGGCTGATGTTGGAAAGCTTGGATACGGTCTCGCCAGAGCGCGGATCCGCGAGCTTGGAGAGCACCACGGTTTGCAAATCGGGTGAGTACCAGCGTTCCATGACGATCTGGATCGGCCGTTCGTTGCCCAATTGGCCGGCCGCAATGGTCATAGTGGTCCGGGTGCCATCGGCCGGCACGCCCTCGATGGTCTGGCGGCCCAACGATAACGATTCGGTCTTGATGTTCTGCCGGGCGGCCCCGCCCCGGCCCTGGCGCCCCACACTGGCCGCGTTCGGGTCCGCCGACTGCTGGCGCAGAGGCGTCATCGGCTGGATTGAACCCCTCGCTTGGCCGCCCCTGCCCGGCCGAGCCCAGCCGGACTTCGTCGCCGTCCGATTCTGGAGATCCAGAGCGTAATTGACGCCCGCCACGGGATCGTGGATGAATACCACCTGCGGCAAATTGGAAGTGGGCGCGAGGCCCCCCAGCCCGTTGAGCGATTGCTCGCGCCGCGTGCGCCCTTCGGTGTCGCGGTAAACCTTGGCGGTGCTGGTCTGGCGGATGCGGTTGCCGTCAGCCAGCGTCTGGGTGGTCTCGGTGACACTGTCGGCCGAGTACGGCGCGTTCTTCACTACTTGGCCCGTCATTCCCACCTCGGCCCCCAGGAATCGCGCGCCGCCCGGCGCCGCCACATCGGCGGCCGGGGGTCCAAAGCGCCCGCGTCCACGGCCCGGTCCCGGACCTTGCGCATTGGCAGCCACGGTCAGGATCAGAAGACCGGCAACAGTCGGAATCGTTCGAGTCGACATCTTTCTACTCCTTAATGTATTACTCAAAAAAGCGCACGGCGCGGGCCAGGCCATCGGCGCCCAGCACCACTTCCGCTTCCACGGGTTCCGAGGCGCGCTCCTCGCTCACCGCATATCCCAACGCGATCATGGCGGACCGCGGCACCTCCACGCGTACCAGGTTCAAATCTTCGTTGGGCTCGATGCGCTCCGCGTTGGGCATAGGGATGAAATCGTTGTCACCGAAGGAATCGCCCGGCGTTTCCAGATCCGTCGGCGGTTCCACCGCGGCCAGCTCGATGCGGCTGGAAGTGGTTCTGTGCGCCGGCGCCACCTGGCGGTCGCGCGCCAGGAACATCGCCAGGGCAACCACCGCCGCGGCCGCGGCCGCCCAGGTCGCCACCGGCACCCACCAGCGGGTGGGCGGACGCCGCGCCGCCAGTCCTGCCTGGCCAAGGAACGCCGCGGTCAGCCTGGATTCCACGCGCGCGGGCGCTTCCACCGGCCGCCAATCCGCCGCCAGTCTACGCAGGCCCGACGCCAGAGTTCGCTGGCGATTCAGCAGCGCCGCGCACGCGGGGCACTCCCGCACGTGCTCGCCGTCCCCGTCCTTCGCGTGCTGCGCAAGTTCCGGCATGGTCTTCCAAAATTCCTGGCAATTCATATCACGCACCTTATCGGTTTCAAGCCCACCGCACCGGGCCGGTGTCGCCACCTTTGGTTCAACTTCTCAAGCAGCAGCGCGCGCGCCCGATGCAGCCGGGACCGCACCGTGCCAATGGGGCAGCCAAGCACCACGGCCGCCACCCCGTAATCCACTTCCTCCAGATCGCACAGCACCACCACTTCGCGGTATCGCCGCGGCAATGCCAGCACCGAGCGGCGCAAGGCCTCAATGCCTTCCCTGTGCATGAGGTCCGCCAGCGCGTCGTCGTTCACCGTGAGTTCCGGTATCGCGGAGCTTTCCAGATCCGTCTCCAGAGCCACATCCGAGCGGCCGCGCTCCACGTTCCGCAGCACCAGCTTGCGGGCAATTCCAAACAGGTAGCCGGAAAGCGTTCCGCGCCGCGGATCGAATCCACATTCCTCGCGAATCAGCGCCAGAAACACCTCCTGGGTCACGTCTTCGGCTACCGCCGCCGAACCGCTCATGTGCAGCGCGAAGCGGTAGATGGCCGCCTGGCGCCGGCGGTAGAGTGCCACAAAAGCCCGCTCGTCGCCGCTCCGCATGCCCAGCAGCAGCTCATCGTCCGTTTCCGGAAGATCCGGCGTCATTGGCTTCTCAGTCATGATTCACCCGGCGCGGGGGAATAGTTCCACAATTCGCGGGCCGGCAGCCTTCCCCGAGCGTTTTGTCCAGCGTAACATTTGCTATTTTGGTACTTTACCCGAAACCGATAGTAGCCTATCATTTTGAACCATGGTGGAATTAGCGATGGCGCCCGGGAGACTGCTCGACGAAGTCGGTGAGATGCGCGTGAAGCTGGCCCGATTGGAGGCCGAACTTCAGCGCCACAGAGAGAAGCAACAGAGTGGCGAAGCGCGCTTCCATCTGCTAGCGGATGCCGCACCCGTCATGATCGGAATGTCCGGTCCGGACGCTCAGTGTACCTATTTCAACCGCGCCTGGCTCGAATTTCGCGGCCGCACCCTGGATGAGGAGGTCGGCAGCGGCTGGAGCGAAGGCTTGCACCCGGACGACCGCGATTTGTGCCTGGATGCCTATCGGAAGGCTTTCGACGCCCGCCAGCCGTTTCGCGTGCGCTACCGGCTGCGGCGCGCCGACGGTGAATACTCCTGGGTGGACATCGCCGGCGTTCCGCGCTTCGACGACGGCGGAGAGTTTGCGGGCTTCATGGGTTCGGCCATCGACATCAGCGACCGCAAGCGTGGCGTATTCACACCCGACCAGCAGTCCGTGCGCCTGGTCTTCTCGCTGACCGAGCGCGAGCGGCAGGTGCTGGTCCTGATCGCGCAAGGGAAATCGACCAAAGAGACCGCCTCCCACCTGGGCATCCGCTACAAGACCGCCGATTCGCACCGCAGCCGCATCCTCGAAAAGCTGGGCGTTCACGAAACCGCCAGCATGGTGCGGTACGCCATCCGCGCCGGGCTCATCGAGCCGTAGGAGGAAGCTTTCGGCTTTCAGCCAGGCCGGCGCGGTCCGGAGCTGAGAGGTGCCCCCCTACGCCGCGCCGCTCTTGTCGATGGGAATCACGGTCGCCTGGGGCTGCGGCTCGAGCGTCCGCAACACCTGCTCCAGCTCCACGTCTTGCAGGGGCTTGGAAAGCACGAAGCGGCCCTCGCCCTCGAAATCCGCGGACAACTCCGCATCGTAGCGGTCCGACAGCAGAATGAACGCGCCGACGCGGGACTGCATCCGCTCCGACAGCTCCACCCAGTTCAGACCGGGGGCATGGACGGAGCAGAAGGCCGCATCGAACCGCAAGCGCTGCGAAAGTTCCAAGCCGGTGTCGGCGTTGGCGATGGGAACCACGCGGAGCCCGCGTGCCGCCAGCAATCCCAGAATCTGGCGCTGGGCGGTCTCGTCCGGCTCGATGACCAGCGCGGTCAGGCGGCGGGAAAAATCGCGCGCCGGCGCATTCCACGACCCGGACCCGGCACCCGCCCGTTCTTTCGATGTGGTGGGCAGCTCGACTTCGAAATGCGGGTCCGCGTGGCTGCTTTCGACAAGCCGCACATCTCCACCGTGGCCGGCAATCACGCTGCGGGTGACCCCCACCACAGCGGCGGTCTCCTCGGGCTTGCGCGATCCGGGAGAGGCGCTAAACGCCACCTCTACCACCAGCCGCTTGGCCAGCACACTGGTGCGGATGGTAATGGCTTTCTGCGGGGCTTCGGCCAGCGATTGCTCGGCATGGACGAACAGGTTGAGAAAAACCTGTTCCAACTGGCCCTGGGATCCCAGCACGTAGAGCGGCTCGCGGCTGGTGAGATCGCGGACGCGAATCCCGGACGCCTTCCAATCGCCCTCGCGAAACTCGATGAGGTTTCGCAAAAGAGTGGTGATACAGACGGGACGCGCCTCCAACTGTTCGGCGGCGGCGAACGAAACCAGCCGCGCCACCATGGAGGCGGCCTTTTGGGCTTCCGCGGCGATCGCCGCGACCTCCCGTTCGGCGGAGCCAATGAGCCCCTTGCCCTGCGCCCTGGCGGCCAAGTCCGAGATGGAGGAGAGGGGTGTCTGCAGTTCATTGACGACGCCCGAAATCAACCGGCCGATAGCGGCCAGTTTCTCGGTTCGGAAAAGCTGTTCCTGTACGGACCGCTGATCCAGCAGCCGGACGGCGACGCCGATCTGATTGCCCAGGTGCTGCGCCAACGCCTGCTCGTCGGCGGTAAAGTCGCGCAGGCGGTCGTCCTGGTCCAACTCGATCACACCGACCACTTCGCCCTGGGCCAGCATGGGGACGAAAAGCACCGATTGGGTAGAGCCGGCGGCGTCCTTTCCGGCCATCGGGAACGGGCTGCGGCCGATGTCCGGAATCATCAGCGACGTGCGGTAGTGGAAGCAGGCCACGGCACCGGCCCGCGCTCCGCCGGGAGGAGAAGCCATGGGAATCGAAACCCTCTCACCCGCCTCGCCGGCCAGTGCGTCCAAAGTCTTGGCGCCGCGGTTATAGAGGTATAACTGGACCCGGGTGACCCCCAGAATACCGGGCAAGGCCTCGGTGATGCGCTTCAAAATGGTATCGGTCGAAGAGGCGCCCAAAATCTCTTCGCCAAGCTGATAGGTCCTCCGCAGGCGCTCGCGCTGCTTGCGAAGGCGGTGATCGTGGCTCCACAGCAGCAGCGCGACCACCAGCACCACGCCGATCCCGGCGGCCAGCACCAGCGGAGGGATAAACCAGTTCCGCGCGGCGATGGCAATCTCCGCCGGATCCGCCATCAGCAACTCGAACCACTGGTTGTAGGGAGGATACGGGCAGTACTGAAAAGCCACACCGGTGCCTTGCACGGTGTCGCCCACCTTGTACTCCGGCGTGCTCAGGGGCGCGCGATTCCGCGCCCGGGGAAAGAAGATCTTGTAGGCCGCCGCCGGAGCGCCAATCAAGGCGAAGTCCCCGGCGGTGGTACTGCCGATTTCCACCACCCGTCCTTTGGTACGGACCAAGCGCCCGAGGTAGCGGAAGCCCTGCAAGTCCTGGACAGCAACCTCGGCTGGAGCGGGAGGGTCCTTTTGGCCGACGAATTCGACGCGCTCCGGCCGGATGGTGACCGCTCCGGCTATCGAGAAAACCGTGCCGGCTACCTCGATTTCCTCTCCGGGATTGAGGCCGTCGAGCCGGGTATCGGGCTGCGGCGCCTGGACCGAAGCGATTACCGCTCCGAAGCGGCCATCGTCAATCGGAACCAAAGTATAGCCCGGAAAATGATAGGCGGAAGCGGAAACCACTCCGCGAACGATCACCGCCTCACCGCTATGAGCGGGGGCGTAGTCGGGCGGCTTGCGGGCGCTAACCTCTTCCAGCGAAAGCGGTTTCTGCGCGGCCGCGGGAAGCGACACCAGGGCCGCAAACGCCGCCGCCACCACGCGTACACGTCTCAAACCGCCCGCTACTGGGCTTGCAGCCATGGTTCCCGATCCCAACCTACGAAATTGTCCATGGATAGTCCCGTACCCGGCAAGTAGCCGAAAGTAGTATAACCTCTACTAACCTTGGTATCGGCTCCGAGTCGGAAGCTCAATCCCGATTGTATCGAATCTCACGCCGATGCTCCTTAGCGGTCGCGGCTCGGCAAGAGGCCTCATTCCGAGCCGCGAACGCCAGAGAGCGGTTGGCAGGCGAAAGCGACTGCCCCACAATACGTAAGCCCTTGCGCACCTTGGCGGGACAGACGCTTCCGTCTGTCAACCCGGCGGTTGGCAGGCCCTACTCCTCGTCGGGTCCACTCCGCAGGTTGGCCAGAAGCCAGTTCAGGTAGTTGGCCGCCCCTTCCACAACGGGAAGTGCGAGCAACTCCGGAACCTCATACGAGTGCTCTTTCTCCAGAACCGCGCCAATCGAGCCAATCAGATCGCGCGAGGACTTGACGACCAGCAGGCACTCATCGGCGGATTCGATGGCGCCCTTCCAACGGTAGTAGCTGCGCACGCCCGGAATCACGTTGACGCACGCGGCCAGACGGGCGTCCAGCAGGAGACGGGCGAGCTTTTCCGCCTCTTCCCGGGTGGCGCACGTGCTGAGAAGGACAATTTTGTCGGTCATCGCAAAAAAAACAAAGAGCAAATCCCGGTAGCAATGCTACTATTATGTTCCAGGGCCGCATGACATGAAAGCGCCGTTTACCCGATCGGCTTACGCAATCGCATTACTCGCGGTGATCGGTTATGCCTTTTTCACGTTACGAGGTCCGAAGGGCATACCCGGTCTGATCGAGAGACAGCACCAGATCCAGGAGATGGAGAAGCGCAACACCTCGCTGGCGCGGGAGATCGAGCAGAAGCGGGAGCATATCAATCGTCTCACCGACAACCCGTCCGAGCAGGAGATGGAAATCCGCCATCGGCTGAAGCTCGTGCACCCGGGCGAGAAGATCTACATCGTCGGGGAACCGGAAAAGAAGTAGGGGCCGAACGCGCGGTACCGCTATGCGCGCCTGCGGCGCAACGCGAGTGCCAACACTCCACCGCCGATTAGCGGCGCACTGACCGGTTCGGGCACGGGATCCACTTCGAAGTAGACGTCCCACTCCAGGTGGTTGGCCTCAGAGGCGACCCCGCGTCCCGAGCCACCCATGGAGAAGGTCAGGCTGCCGTAGAGGATGTTGTAGAGCCGCGGCGCAAACGCGGCCCCGGCGTCGGCGGTGGCGCAAAGGAAAGACGAGTTCCCCGAGGGAGGTGTGCAACCGCTGCTCACATCCACCCCGAGATTGGTCCTGGGCGGTCCCGCGTCCAGCGCCAGTGAAGCCCCACCCACGGCAAACGGTCTCGCGGACCAAGTCCCGTTGCCCGTGATGGAACCGTACGCCTCGTCGTAAGTCGCGGAGTCCAGCGGCAACGTGAAGTTCAGGGTGAAGGCGATGTTCTCGTGGCTGAAGTTCTGTGCGTCGAACGTGATGCTGCCCCAATCGCCAAAGGAGTCGAGGGTTATGTCGACGGAGTATCCGTGAGAGTCGCCCTCCTCGGGGGCGTGATGGAATGTGGTGGTCCCGTCCGGGAAGGAGAAGGTCTCATTGAATGTCGATCCTCCGACGGCGATGCTGCTGGCGCAAGCGACGCCTGGAACCAGCGTTAGAGTCGCCAGCGCAAGAACCGTACTCCGACTCCCGGACCGAAACATGCAATTCCTTCGACGGGCCTTTGGTTGGCCCAGTGCTCGATATTACCGAGAGGGACTTGCATTTTCAACGCTAACCGGTACTGTTAACTCCGGGGGCTCCGCAAGCGGAGAAAGATGGCAAAAAGCGCCAGGGCGGCGCCGGCCCCCGCCAGCGTACGCGGCTCGGGCACTTCGCCCAGATCATTGTTCGACGGGCCTGGCCCCGGCGGGTCGCTCAATTCCACGCGTCCGCTCACAGTAGCTCCGGAACCCAAACCGCTCAACGTGAAATTCACGCGGACATCCAGCGTGGAGAAGTACTGCCCCGCAAAACTGGCGCTGGTCTCCAGCGCGTAGCACGAGTGCGCGCCCCGGGGGCCCTGGCAGCTTCCTCCCAGACCCACATTCAAACTGCGAGCGTGGGTGCCGGCAAAAGCCGTCTGCAGCGGGTTCAGGCCGGAGACCCCGATATCGAAGCCGCCACGGCCGCCCACAGCCGCGAGGCTGACAGATGCCGACACGCGGTTCCAAGGCCCTCCGACCACGGGGATGGAAAAGTCGTCGGACACGACCAGAGGCCGCCCCGTGGTGTTGTGAACCGAGAAGCTGTAAGTAATGAACGGATCCGGGTCCCCAGTGACGTTGAACGCGGCATCGTAGTCGTCGGTCTGCACCTGGCCCGCCAACTCCCACACGCCATCCTGGGCGTCGCCGGCGACGAGGTTCTCCGGGAGCAGCACGGAACTCTGGCCGATGAGGATATCGACGGATGGCGGCGCGACCTGGCCGGCGTGGACCGGTATAACCGTAAGAAGCGCCAACCCAGCGCCCATGGCCACCAGCCCCACAATTCTCCGAATGCTGTACATAGTTAACCGGCCGCTGCTGACTGTCCGTTGGCTACCTACTTCCGATTATGTCGAATGGGTGGTGAAAATCGAGGCGCCGTTTCAGGCCGAAGGTCACGTAAGAGTTACAGTACTTTTCGCGCTAAAGCCGTGGCTGGTACCAGTCTCGAGGTGGCGGAATCACCGCCGGACGTCCGCGGTAATGCGCGCATCGCGCAGGGTCACGGTCCGCGCGCAGATCTCCGCCACGCTGGCGTCGTGGGTGACGATCAGGATGGTGGTGTGCATGCGCCGGTGCAAACCGCGAATGAGGCTCAGAATCTCCGCGCCGGTTTGAGTATCGAGGTTGCCGGTGGGCTCATCGGCGAGGAGCAGCGGAGGATCGAACGCCAGCGCGCGGGCGATGGCCACGCGCTGCCGCTCGCCGCCGGAGAGTTCCTCGGGGAGATGCTGGAAGCGGTGGTCGAGCTGCACCAGCGCCAGCAATTCGCGCGCACGTTGGTCGATTTCGTTCCGCGGCAGGCCCTTCAGATGCAGCGGCAGAGCCACGTTTTCGACCGAAGTCAGACTGGGCAACAGGTTGAAGAACTGGAAGATGAAACCGATCTTGTCGCGGCGCAGGCGGGCCAGATCGTCATCGGAGAGCGAGGCGAGGGACTGGCCGTCGATGCGGATTTCGCCCGCAGTGGGCCGGTCGAGACCGCCGATAAGGTTGAGCAGCGTCGATTTTCCGGAGCCGGAAGGGCCGGCGATGGCCACCATCTCGCCGCGATCGATGTGCAGGTCGACGGAGTCGAGGGCCACCACCGGCCGCCTGCCATCGTAATGCTTGGAGACGCCGGTGAGAGAAATCATTGCGCAGACTCGATGATAGCGTGCCGCGGCAGGATGCCGACGGCGGGATACGCTATCCTTTGGATTGATGCTTAGCGAGAAATTGCGCGAGTGCGGCGTGGTGGGCGCCGGCGGGGCCGGCTTCCCGACATATGTCAAAGCGCAGTCTCGGGTGGAGTACGCGATCGCCAACGGCGCCGAATGCGAGCCGCTGATCCACAAAGACGCCGAGCTGATGAAGCGGTTTCCGGCGGACATTCTGGCGGGCCTGACATCCATGATGGACGCCACCGGCGCCAAGGCCGGCAAGTTCGGAATCAAGACCAAGAACGCGGAGGCGCTCGCGGCGCTTCAGCATAACTTGAAGTCGGACCGGATCGAGTTCGTGACGCTGGGCGATTTCTACCCCTCCGGCGACGAATACGAACTGGTCTACAGCGCCACCGGCCGCCTGATTCCGCCGGCCGGGATTCCGCTCCAGGTGGGCTCGGTGGTGAACAATGTGGAGACGCTCTACAACGTCCACCTGGCGGAGCAAGGCGAGCCGGTTACGCGGAAGTTTCTCTCGGTGTGCGGCGCAGTGAACGAGCCGAAATCGTTTTGGGCGCCGGTGGGGACGCCGTTTCGCGACCTGCTGGCCGTGGCCGGCGGCGCCACCGTGGCCGACTTCGGAGTCTTCGTGAGCGGCGTCATGATGGGGACGCTCACGTTCGATCTGGACGACGTACTCACCAAGACCACTGGCGGCCTGATCGTTCTTCCCCGCGACCATTACCTCATGACCCGCCGCACGCGGCCGCGGCAGGAGATGCGCCGCATCGGCAAGTCGGCCTGCGACCAGTGCAGCTACTGCACCGAATTCTGCCCGCGATACCTGCTCGGTTACGAGGTGCAGCCGCACAAGGTGATGCGCAGCCTGGGCTTCACCGTGACCGGCGGCGACATCTGGAACCAGTGGGCCGAGCTGTGCTGCGCCTGCGGGCTGTGCACCCTCTATGCCTGTCCCGAAGACCTCTATCCGAAGGAGGCGTGCGACCAGGGCAAGCAGGACCGCCGCGCGGCCGGGCTGAAGTTCACGCAGCCCAAGCCGGTGGAGGTGCACCCCATGAAGGAGTACCGGCGGGTGCCGCTTTCGCAATTGCGCCGCCGCTTGCGGATTGAAGAGTACGAGACGGCCACACCGTTCCAGGATGTGGAATGCCGCCCCGCGATGGTGCGCATCAAGATGCTCCAGCATACCGGGCAGCCCGCCGTGCCGGTCGTGCGGGAAGGCGCGAAGGTGAGGCGGGGACAGGTGGTAGGGCGCGTGGAGGATTCCAAGCTGGGCGCGCACGTGCACGCGAGCATCGACGGCAAGGTGCGCCAGGCGACGCCGGAGTGCGTCGAGATTGTGGCATAAGCGATGGCGAACAATTCAATCGGTTTGATCGAGCTGACCAGCATCGCCGCCGGGTTCCAGGTGGGCGATACCATGCTGAAGGCGGCGGCCGTGGAGATGATCCTGGCGCGCTCGATATGCTCCGGCAAGTACATGGTGATGGTGCGGGGCGAGGTGGGCGCGGTGCAGGCGGCGGTTTCGGCGGGTGTGAGCGCGGGCAGTTTTTCGGTGATCGACAGTTTCGTGATTCCGAACCTCCACGAATCGGTATTCCCGGCCATCGGCGGCGCGGCGAAGATCGAAGCGCTGGAGGCGCTCGGCATCGTGGAATCGTTCTCGGTGGCCTCGCTGATTGAAGGCGCCGACGCCGCGGTGAAGGCGGCCAACGTCCAACTGATCGAAATCCGCCTGGCGATGGCGCTGGGCGGGAAGGCCTTCGTGACCCTGACGGGCGACGTGGCAGCCGTTCAGAGCGCGGTGGACGCGGCCGCGCAGGTGGTGGCCCAGAAGGGTATGCTCGTGAACAAGGTCATAATTCCGCGCCCGCGTCCAGAGCTGCTCAACGAAATGATTTAACCGGGAGGCGCGCCGTAGCGTGGGGATTTCCCCGCCCAATCCCCCCGGTTTCCGCCCAGTGGGGCGAGATTGGACGGCGCAAGAGCAGGCGCGCCGGTTGCGCCGGGACCGCTGGCATGGTCAGCCGCCTCACCGAGCTCGGAACAACGGCGCCCGGTCCCTGGTGGATCACGACGTTCCCGAAATTGGCTCCTATCCGAAAAGTGTAACTAGCGTTCGACGGGCAGCGGCAGCCGGGCACAGCAGTGGTAGATGGCTGCAATGAAGTTCTGGGCGCTGCGGAACCCGAATGAGCGATGGCTGATCGACT